>Ga0316194_10000258_pt1 | contig 31935 bp, 24 predicted proteins | sample CroRivsedime1_MG_FD_204936 | JGI IMG/M metagenome (GOLD analysis project Ga0316194, IMG submission 204936) | Coastal sediment microbial communities from Maine, United States - Cross River sediment 1 | ecosystem: Environmental > Aquatic > Marine > Coastal > Sediment | place: USA: Maine...
TGCCGCTGGTGTAGGTCCCGTTTGTCTCCAGCCGCAGCTCGTCGGTCTCGGGCATGTCGGGCACGTGGCTCACCCCTGCCTCGAACAGGAGCAGCACCTGATCGGCGCCCAGAGCCTGCGCCCAGATTTTGGTCAGCGTGGTCTGGAACTGCGAGGTATCCTTCAAGATATACCCCTGGACCGGGGTCTCGAACATCGTGCTGTAGTTGATGCCCGTGAAGGTCGTGATCTGGCTCGCGCCGGGCCCCATGGAAAACGCAGGGTTGATCGGCTGCAACGCCGCGAACAGCAGCTCCACGTCGTCGATCTGCAGCGGAGCGTCCTGACGGTAGGACAGCTCGCCCTGCAGGGCGATGCCGCTGGTGCCGATCTGGGAGTTGAAGCTGATGCCGTACAGCTTGATGTCTTCCGGATAGGCGATGAAGTACCGCGCCGTCTGCGAGTAGGCGTCGGAGGCGAACGCCCGTCCGACCGCGGCTCCGTCGCCGCCCTGGAGAGTCGTGCCCACGACGGCGGTGGAAGTGACGGTCGCAAGCTGCAGGCTGGCCCCGTTGGCGGTCCCGGCCGCCACACCGGCAGCGATGGCATCCGCCGGGGAGCTTCCGCCGCCCAGTGCCGTGAGGGACGCGAGGGTTGCGGCCCCGGCGCCGTTGGCGCCCTGCGCGCCGGCGATGGTCCCGGTGCGCCCGTTAATGGTCGGCAGGCGACTGTGGTAGTTGGCGTAGTGGAAGCCGAACTCGGTGTCGCCGAGCTTCGGAACGAGCCAGCGCAGGACCAGCCCGTACTGCCCTCCGTCGTTAGGGTCCTTGTCGGACTCGCGAGGAACCCCGAGGAAGGGGCGCGTGGGGGCGGTCGGATCCGAGAAGGGCGGGATGTCGCCCGAGCTACCGAACCCCAGGAATACGTGCGTGCCGCCTTCTCCGGCAAAATCGTTGGTCGAGAAGTAGGTTCCCGGCGGATCGATCACGATCTCTTCCCACTCGTACTCGTAAAACGCCTCCAGGGTCGTATTCGTGGTCAGCGAGAACGAGCCCCACACCAGTCCCACCGGCAGCAACGCGTTGCGCAGCTCGGCACCGGGGCTCCGCAGCGCGGTCACGTCCACCGGGTTGATGGCGTTGAGGCCACCCTGGATGAACGTGCTCTCGCCCCAGTTGACCACCTGCCGTCCGGCGCGGATCTGGGCCGGCTGCTTTGCGATGCGGAACTCGTACCACGCGTAAGCGTCGCGGAGCTCGATGCGACTTCCGACCCGTTCCAGCGCTTCGTCGGTGAGCGGCGTGCGCGCGCGGTCGTTGTTTTCGTTCTCGTAGTCGTAGAATGCCCAGCTTCGGAAGAACAGGCCGAAATTGTTGCGCTTGATCTCCAGCTCCGAGGTCCACTGGAGCTGGTTGCTCGAGATCCCCGTGTCGTAGTTCAGGTTTCCGTCGTCGCCGTTGACCGAGAACGCCGACCCGCCGTTGGCGAGGCCGATGATCGACTCGTCCCGATCGGCGGTTCGGGCGCTGATCCCATAGGTCAGCGTGTTGTCCCAGTTGATCAACCAGTTGCCCGGCCGCCAATCGGCGGAACGTGCGGGAGTCACGCAGATCGCCCAAACGAGCAGGGCCAAGAGTGTCCAGCGAGAAGCTGACGGCTTGCCTTTCATTCCAACCCCCATCCCTTGAATGGAGTTCCGTTCCGGAGGTAGATAGGCACGAGCAGACGTACGCCGGAGCGGAATCCCGCCTGGCTCCACCTCACCAGATAAGGCCCCGATAGGCAAGTTTTTTATTGGATGCGATCCATCCACAACCCGTCCGAGCCGATGCCCCGTGTCGCCGACGATTGTCCAGTGCGCGATTGAGGGCGTCGCTCGGTGTCAGGCTTTTCCGAGCATCGAGGCCAGCGTCTCGATCCCCCGTTCCATGGCGTCCGGCGGCATGGCGGTGAAGCACATCCGGACGTGAGTCGGGTACGGACCGAAGCTGGATCCCGGCGCGACGAACAGGCCGTGATCGACGCAGTCCTCGAGGAATCCCTCGAGCCCTCGGGCGTCGAGATGCTCGGCAACGTCAAAGAACAGGAAGGTGCTGCCGTCGGGCGGCTCGAGACCGAGGCGTTCGGCGGCCATGCGACCGAGGCTCTCGTACTCCGGCCGGACGCGGTCGATCCAGGCGTCGCCGCGGCCGTCGAGGGCGCGACAGGCCGCGATCTGCGACGCCGTCGGCGAGCTGTAGAACGAGTGCGTGCTCACCTTCCTCAGCTCGGGCATCAACTTCTCGGGACCGACGACGTAGCCGCAGCGGTTTCCGGCCATGCCGAACGCCTTCGAGAACGAGTGCGCCGAAAAGGTGCGGTCCGGAACGAGGGCACGCGCGTAGGTGTGCTCGCCTCGATAGATGTAGTCCTCGTAGACCTCGTCGGAGACGACCCACAGCTTCTCTCGGCAGGCCCACTCGACGAGCGCCTCGATCCACGGACGCGGGATCACCCGACCGGTGGGGTTGCTCGGCGTGCTGAGATAGATGGCGACCGTCGCGGGCGTCAGGTGGCGTCGGACGGCCTCGACTGCCGACTCCGGCGAATCCGCCACGCCCAGGAAGGGAACCGCCACCGGACGACCCCGGTAGCACTGAACGATCCCGGGGATCAGCGGCCAGTAGGGCGCCAGGATCAGGACCTCGTCGTCGGGCTCGAGAATCGCGCCCATCACTGCGCCGAGAGCCCCGGTCGCCCCGGCTCCGATCAGGACGTTGGCGGGTTCGGTGGGTACGCCGGTTCGCCGGCGGACCCTCTCGACGACGGCGTCGAGTAGCGCCGGCCATCCGTGGGGTGGCGCGTAGCGGTGCATCCCGGGATGTTCCTCGACGGTGAGGTCCTGCATGCGGCAGCCTTCGGCCGGCTCGAGCCAGGTGTCACCCACGTGCAGCGGGTAGACCTCGCCCTCATAGGTCGCCAGCCGGTGGGCGAGGAACGAGAACATCGAGCCTCGGACCTCGGCGAGATTCGGCGAGAGTCGCGGGTGTCTCGGCATGGGTAGAGCTTACTCGAAGCGCACGAGAACCGCCTCGGGAGAACACGCGACGCGCAGCGGAATCCCGTCGGCGCCCAGCCCCCGGCTGACGACCAGCTCGGACCCGTTCAGGGCGTAGCGACCTTCATCCAGGCGGTAGCGGCTCTGGCGGATCAGGAGGGGAAGTCCGGGGATGCGGACCTGTCCCCCGTGGGTGTGACCCGAGAGCATGAGGTCGACGCCGCGCCTCGCGGCCTCGAAGAACGCGTCCGGGTTGTGCGACAGCAGCACCACCGGCGGGCGTCTTCGGGGCCCCGGCCAGCCGTCGGCCGTGTCAAGCGCCGCATCGAAGTCGGGCTCTCCGACCCGGAAATCGTCGATGCCCGCCAGGATGAGCTTGTCGCCGCCGCGCTCGAGGGTGACCGAGTCGTTGTGCAACACCCGCACGCCGGTCTCCTCCAGGAGCTCTCGAATGCGGAGCGGTTCCTTGGTGTAGTGATCGTGATTCCCGAGCACCGCGAAGACCCCCAGCGGCGCGCGGAGCAGGCGGAACGCGTCGGCGTAGGGTTCGATCTCGGCGAGATTGCTCGTGGCGACATCGCCGCCGATGAGGATCACGTCGGGGCGAAGCGACAGCAGCCTCTCGAAGGTGCGTTCGAGCGTCTCGGGATTCAGGAACGGCCCCAGGTGGAAATCGCTCACGAAAAGCGCCCTGACGCCGTCGAGCCCGTCCCCCAGCCCCGGCAGCGCGATCGAGGTCTCGGAGACCGTGAGCTGACGCCGAAGCTGTTCGCTGTAGGGCCGGTCGATGAAGGGAATGCGAGGGTAAACGTCGCGGCTGATGTAGTGGACGACACCCCGCCTGAGGGCGCGAAACACACCGGATATGGGGCTGAACAACCAGCGTCCGGAGTCGTTCGCGGGTCGCGCGGGAGGTAGCGAGTGGCGCTTCATGACGGTTCAATATGGCATCCCCGGCGGGGCCCGACCACTCGCCATCGGGTAAGCCGTTGCTTCAGCGGGCCTTTCGGGGCACGATACCGCGCATGATCCTCACCCGCCCCAGACCTCGGAGCAGCACGTGCGGCCTCGTTCTGCTCTTGCTCTTTGTCGCAGGTTGTGGGGACGTACCCGATACGGTTCCCGGCGATGCCGCGCGGGTGGTGCGCGTTCCCCCCGCGGAGGACTTGCCCCGCGACCGGGCCCTGCGAGCGGGCTTCCTCATCGTGGACGGGGTCTACAACTCGGAGCTCATGGCGCCCTACGACATCTTTCACCACACCCCGTTCCACACGAAACCGGGACCCGGCATCGAGGTCTTCACGGTCTCACCGGACGGCGAGCCCGTCGTCACCTTCGAGGGTCTGACCGTGACGCCGCACTACGGCTTCGACGACGCCCCCGACATCGGGGTTTTGACTTCCCACGGGGGCGCGAAGAGCTACGACGTTGCCATGCACCTCGTGGATCACCTGTTCGGCGAGGACGTCGCCCGCGGCGTGGGAGGCGGTCTGCTCATCGAGTGGCCGCCCGACACGGCGCGGGGAATCACGGTCACGAGCGAGCGGAAAGGGACAGGGCAATGAGCAAGGCGATCCGGATCCACCGAACGGGCGGCCCCGAGGTCATGGTCTGGGAGGACGTCGAGGTCGGCCGGCCGGGTCCCGGCGAGGCGCGCATCCGGCACACGGCCGTAGGCCTCAACTTCATCGACACCTACCACCGTAGCGGTCTCTATCCCCTTCCCGGACTCCCCGCGGTGCTGGGCCGCGAGGCGGCGGGGGTCGTCGAGGAGATCGGCGAAGGGGTGACCGACCTCGCGCCGGGCGACCGCGTGGCCTACCCGATGGGCCCCGGCTCGTATGCCGAGGAGGCGGTGATCTCCGCCGATCGACTCCTGCTGCTGCCCGACGGCATCGAGGACACCCAAGCCGCGGCGATGATGCTCAAGGGAATCACGGCCCACTACCTCCTGCGGCGCACCTTCCGGTTGGAGCCCGGGCAGACGATCCTGTTCCACGCGGCGGCAGGCGGCGTCGGGCTGATCGCCTGCCAGTGGGCCAAGGCGCTCGGCGCGACCGTGATCGGCACGGTGGGAACGGCCGAGAAGGCCGAGCTCGCCGCCGCCCACGGCTGCGACCACCCGATCGTCTACACCACCGAGAGCTTCGTCGATCGCGTCAAGGAGCTGACCGACGGTCGCGGCGTCCCGGTCGTCTACGACTCGGTCGGCAAGGACACCTTCGAGGGCTCCCTCGACTGTCTGGCGCCGCTCGGCCTGATGGTGAGCTACGGAAACGCCTCGGGACCGGTGCCGCCGTTTTCGATCCTGACCCTGTCGGCCAAGGGCTCGCTCTTCCTCACGCGCCCGACCCTCGCGACCTTCATCGCTCGCCGTGAAGATCTGCTGTCTGCCGGGCGCGAGCTGTTCGACGTCGTGGTTCGGGGCGCGGTGAAGGTCGAGGTCAACCAGACCTATCCTCTCGAAGATGCCGCCACCGCGCACCGCGACCTGGAATCCCGGAAGACCACCGGCTCGACCGTGCTGATACCGTGACCCGACGCGACGAGGGCTTCCCGGATCTGCGCGCCTTCATCGAGAGGCTGCGCCGCAACGGTGATCTGGCCGTGGTGGACGTCGAGGTCGATCCGTGCCTCGAGGTCGCCGAGATCCACCGCCGGGTGATCGCCGCGGGCGGGCCTGCGATCCTGTTCACGCGGGTCGCGGGGTCGGACCTGTCCCTGGTCACGAACCTGTTCGGTACGGCCGGGCGCGCGACGTTGGCCTTCGGGGAGCGTCCACTCCGTATCATCCGGCGCGTGGTGGAGCTCGCGGAGACGCTGATGCCGCCAACGCTCGGCAAGGTGTGGGGGGCGCGAGACGTCGCCCGCGATCTGCTGCGGGTGGGAACGCGACGTCGTGGCGCCGCGCCGGTGGCCGAGGTCGTGACCTCCGACGTGCGGCTCGGCCGCCTTCCGGTGATCACCAGCTGGCCAGGCGACGGAGGCCCGTTCGTCACGCTCCCCCTGGTCTACACCGAGCACCCGGAGACCGGCATTCCCAATCTCGGTATGTACCGGATGCAGGTCTTCGACGAGCGCTCGACGGGAATGCACTGGCAGATCGGCAAGGGCGGCGGCTTCCACTACGCGGTAGCCGAGGCGCGGAACGAGCCGCTTCCGGTGACGGTCATGCTGGGTGGCCCACCGGCCCTGATCCTCTCCGCGATCGCTCCCCTGCCCGAGAACGTCCCCGAGATCCTGCTGGCGTCTCTCATCGCCGGTGAGCGACTCGGGGTGATCGAGGGACTCGGCGCACACCCGATCGTGGGGTCCGCCGAGATCGCGCTCACGGGCAAGGTCCCACCGCGACAGCGCCGGCCCGAGGGCCCCTTCGGAGACCACTACGGTTACTACTCGCTGAAGCACGACTATCCGGTCTTCGAGGTCGAGTCCCTCGCCCGCCGCCGCGACGCCATCTACCCCGCCACCGTCGTGGGCAAGCCTCGCCAGGAGGATTTCTTCATCGGTGATCTCCTCCAGGAGCTGCTCTCTCCCCTCTTTCCGCTCGTCATGCCCGCCGTGGACGACCTGTGGTCGTACGGCGAGACCGGTTACCACTCGCTGGGGGCGGCCGTGGTCAAGCAGCGCTACAAGCGCGAGGCGATGGCCTCGGCCTTCCGCATCCTGGGAGAGGGCCAGCTCTCGCTCACCAAGTTCCTGCTGGTCACCGACCGCCGCGTCGACCTGCGCGACTTCCCGGCAACGCTCGAGCACGTTCTGGCGCGAACCCGACCGGAGACCGACCTGTACATCTTTTCGAACCTCTCGATGGACACCCTCGACTACACCGGCCCGGCGGTGAACGAGGGCTCGAAGGGCGTCTGGCTGGGTCTCGGCGATCCGGTTAGGGAGCTGCCCCGGGAGTTCCGGCCCGGGGCGGAGCCGCCCGCGGACATGACCGAGGCTCACGTCTTCTGCCCGGGTTGTCTCGTGGTGGGCGGCCCGAGCGTCGAGCTGGACCCCGAGGCCGCGTCGCGCTTCGCCTCCCACCCCGCGTTTCGCGACTGGATACTCGTCGTGCTGACCGACGAGCCCCGTCGCGCGGCCGCGAGCCCCATGAACTTTCTGTGGACGACCTTCACTCGCTTCGAGCCCGCCGCCGACGTTCACGCCGCAAGCACCGGCGTGGCCCGCCATCACATCTCGTACACGCCCCCTGTCCTGATCGACGCCCGCATGAAGCCCCACTTCCCGGACGAGCTGTTCTGCGACGACCAGACCGCCGCCAAGGTCACCCGCCGCTGGCGCGAGTACTTCCCGAGAGAAGTAGAGATGGGCGACTCCTCCACCGCCCACCTCGACTGACAACTTCTTCCGACCCCTGGCCGTATTCGGCGTATAACAAAGTTACTGCACGGGTATTGCCGCGGTTTACCGGGACGAGGCGTCGAGTCGTGAGGTTCGAAGAACAAAAGATCAGCGCGCGGGACGGCTTTGAGCTCGCCGCAACGATCTACCCGCCGGATCCGAGGCGGTACTCGGGTCGGGTAGTGATCCTGGCGTCGGCCATGGGGGTCAAGCGCGGCTTCTATCGCCGTTATGCCGTGCATCTGGCGAAAGAAGGCTACCCGGTCGTGACCTTCGACTACCGGGGGATCGGCGACTCGAGACCCGTGAGCCTTCGGAGATTCAAGGCCAGGCTCCAGGACTGGGGGGACAAGGATCTCGCCGGAGTCATCGACTGGGCCTCGAGGGTGTTTCCCGAGGCCGCCTTCTATCTCGTGGGCCACAGCGTCGGCGGTCAGATCTTCGGCCTTGCCGACAACCGCGACCAGGTGCGCGGGGTGGTCGCCGTGGCCTGCCAGAGTGCCTACTGGGGGCACTGGAGCGGTGGCGCCCGGCTCGGGATGTACCTCCTGTGGCACGGGGTCATGCCCACGATCCCGCGGGTGCTGGGGTACTTTCCCGGCCGCGCTTGCCGACTGGGCGAGAATCTGCCGGGTGGCGTCGCGCGGGATTGGGCGTGGTGGGGCCGTCATCCCCACTACCTCCACGGACGCCTCCCCGAGGAAGTCCGGCAAGGCTACGAGCGTTATACCGGAGCCGTTCGCGCCTACAGCTTTGCCGACGACGGGTATGCCCCCGATAAGGCCGTGCGGGGCTTTCTCCGACTGTACCCGAACGCCTCGTGCACTCACCGCAGGATCGCTCCGCGGGATCTCGACCTTCGCTCGATCGGGCACTTCGGCTTCTTCAGGGAAGAGGCCGGCGGGCTGCTGTGGCACGAGACCGTCGCGTGGCTGCGATCCCTCCAGCCCGCTCGGATTGCAGTCACCCGGGAGAGCTGAGGGCACCGGACGCGCCTCAACCGAATCCGGTTGACCCGGCCTTCCAACGCGGGATACTCTTCTAACAATTAAATATCGGGTGGCTGTCTGGAGAATCCTGATGGTACGTCGGCGCGAGGACTCGGAGAAATCCGTGAATACTGGAGGTGTCGAGTCCCGTCACGAAATGTCCCCTCCAGGTGGGGACTCCGCCCGAGAGGACACCGCGACAAGGCCGGACGAGCCGTCGCTCGGCAGCAGCCACTCTCCGCCTGTCCGCGACTGGGACCGTTACGAGATCCTCGAGTATCTCGGCGGCGGTGGCATGGGCCGGGTCTTCAAGGCGTTCGATAGGCGGCTCGGCCGCCACGTTGCCATCAAGTTCATCCGTGGAGACGATCCCGAGCTGATTCAGAGATTCAGCCAGGAGGCGCGCGCGCAGGCCCGAGTCGACCACGACCGGGTCTGCAAGGTTTACGACGTCGGCGAGGTCGAGGGCCACCCGTACATCGCGATGCAATTCATCGACGGCATCCCGTTCCGTGACGCCGCGCGGGACATGACCCTCGAGCACAAGCTACTGGTCATGAAGGAGGTCGCCGAAGGTCTTCACGAGGCGCACCGCATCGGTCTGATCCACAGGGACATCAAGCCGAGCAACGTCATGGTCGAGCTGTCCGCGGACGGCGGCTGGAAGCCCTACGTCATGGACTTCGGGCTTGCCCGCGATCAGGCATCGCCCGGAATGACGGCCACCGGCGCGGTGCTCGGAACGCCGTACTACATGCCCCCGGAGCAGGCGCTCGGGTGGGTCCGCGATCTGGACCGCCGGAGCGACGTCTACCAGCTCGGGGCGACGTTGTACACCGTGGTCTCGGGACGGCGGCCGTTCGAGGGCAAGAGCCACGCGGTGGTGCTTCGAAAGGTCCTGGAGGACGCGCCGGAGCCACTGGTGAGCGGCGACCGCTCGATCCCCGGAGAGATCGACGCGATCGTGATGAAGTGCCTGCGGAAGAGCCCGGGTGAACGCTACCCCTCGGCGCGCGCCCTGGCGGAGGATCTCGGTCGCTACCTCGACGGTGATCCCATCGAGGCCCGGCGCACCACGTGGCTCTACCGTCTGAGGCTCAAGGCCGCAAAGCACCGGATGGCGATGAGCGTTGGAGCCGTTTCCCTGGTTCTCCTCGCGGCGCTGGGTATCTGGGGCGGCCTCGCGACGTGGAGGTCGACCCAGCGTGCGCGTCTGGCGCAGTCGTTCGGTCAGCAGGTCGAGCGAATCGAGGCCCTTGCCCGCTACTCTCACATGGCCCCTCTCCACGATGTGCGCCCTGACCGCGCCCGCATCCGCGAGCACATGGACCGGATCGAGCAGCAGATGGCGTCGGTCGGTCGAATCGGCCTCGGCCCCGGACACTACGCTCTCGGGCGTGGGCACATGACCACGGAAGCCTGGGGCGACGCCCGGGAACACCTCGAAACGGCCTGGGAGGGCGGTTATCGGGAGCCGGAGGTCGCCCTTGCGCTCGGTCGTGTCATGGGCGCCCTGTACCACGAGGCCCTTCAAGAAACGGCGCAGATCGATTCTCAGGAGCTTCGGGAGGCTCACCGCGCGAAGATCGAGCAGGCCTACCTCGAGCCCGCGGTTCGACTTCTCCGGGAGGGTCAGAACGCGGAGACGCAGTCACCCGAGCTCGTCGCCGCCCTTCTTGCGTTCTACGAGAAGCGATACGACGACGCCGTGCAGCTGGCGCTGGACGTGTGGGCCAAGGCGCCATGGCTCTACGAGGCCAAGAGCCTGGTAGGCGACATCCGGGAGGCGAGGGCGATCGAGAGTTGGCAACAGGGCGAGTATGACGACGCGCTCGACGATTATCGGCTCGCGCAGCAGGCCTACGTGGCGGCCCTCGAGGTCGGAGGGAGTGATCCCGGCGTTCACACCGGCCTGTGTGAGCTGTTCCTGTCGATGATGCACATGGAAATGCAGGGTAGCGCCGGCGACGTCACGGCCTACTTCGAAAGCGGGTCGAGCGCCTGCGATCGAGCTCTGCTCGTGGCTCCCGAAGACCTCGACACACTGTTGTCCATCGCCGGACTCCACGGCCGCATGGGAGAGTATCTCCGCGTCAAGCGCGAAGACCCGAGGCACCATCTCGAGCGCACCGTCGAGGTCGCCCAGCAAGCACTGGAGGTTCGAGCCGACCCTCGCGCCTACGGAAGCATCGCCTCGGCGCTCAGGCAGATCGGCGTCTTCGAACAGGATCGAGGCAACGATCCTCGCGATTACTTCGAGCGGGCAGCCCGAGCCTACGAGGAACTGATCGCGCTGAGGCCGGATGACCGCAGCTACAACGGTCTCGGGACCCTCCACAAGGCCCTCGCCGGGTACGAAATGGACCATGGCGAGGACCCCCGGGCCAGTCTCCGCAGAGCGATCGACGCCTACCACGAATCGATAGTGCGGAATCCGAACCAGGTCGCGGCGCTGACGAATCTCGGATCGTCCCACTACGACGTCGCGCAGTGGGAGATGGACCACGGCGAGGACCCGCAGGAAAGCATCGATGAGGCCGTCCAGGCGTTCCGGTCCGCCGTGGAGATCAACCCCAATCAGGTCGCGGCGCTCTACAACCTGGGCCGCGTCTACAGCGATCACGCCTACCACGTGATGGGTCGTGGCGAAGACCCCCGCGCGATGGTGAGCGACGCTGTCGACGCGTTCCAGCGGGCCATCGACGTCAACCCCGAGTCCGCCTACGTCCCCTACTTCTACAGCGGGATGGGCAGTGCGCTCGACGCGCGGGCGCACTACGAATGGAATACCGGGCAGGACCCGGCGACCACCTTGCAGCAAGTGCTCGACGCCTACCTCAATGCCATCTCCAGCAACCCGAAGCACGTCTACGCCCACCTCAACCTCGGGATTGCCCATGCTTTCGGTGCCCGGTGTGCGCTGGAGCGGGGGGAGGATCCGCGCGAAAGTGCGACACGTGCCATCGATGCGAGTCGCAAGGCCCTGGAGTTGAAGTCCGACTTCTATCAGGCTTACGACAACATCGCGGATGTATGTGCAGCCCGCGCCGCGTACGAGCTGGAGCACGAGCTCGATCCCACGACAACTCTGCAAGCGGGGCGGACCGCCGCGAAACAGTCCCGGCAGATCAACTCCAACGCCGCGTACTCGCACTCCGTGCTCGGTCGACTGTGGCTGTCGGAGGGTCGGTGGAGGATGGCGCTCGGGAAAGACCCGGTGGTGTCGTTCGAAAAGGCGTTGGCGTCTTTCGAGGAGTCGGCAAGGCTCGACCCCGAAGCCGCCGGGACCTACGAAACGATCGCGGACCTGCACCGCTCGTGGGCCGAGTGGCTTGCCGATAGGGGGTCACGCTCCGAAGAGCAGCTCGACCTCGCGCTCGAGAAGGTCGAGAAGTCGCTGTCCATCAATCCCGGCTCCGCGAGCGCCATGGGCCTACGCGGGAGCGTGCTGCTCCTGATGGCCCGGACGGAAACCACGCCGGCGCGGAGGGCGGAACTCTTGCGACGGGCCGAGGAGTCCCTGACCGAGGCTCTCGGCGTCAACCCCAATCTCACGAAGTCGTTCGAGGTTCCGCTGGCCGAGGTGAGGAACCTGCGTTCGGAGGTCAGCTAGAGAACTCTTCCCGGGAAAGGAGTGCTCCATGGGAATCTTGATCAGGATCACCGCGAATGGCGACCAGCTCGTGCTCAGCCAGCCCAACGCGCAGGTCGTCGTGCCAAGGAGTCCCATGTCGGGGAGTAATCTCCCGCAGGTGACCTACAAGAACGAGACACAGTGGGGGCTGAAAGTGACCTTCGCGACCTCGCCGTATGCGGAGGTCACGTTTCCGATCTCGGCGAACCCCGGGGAGTACGAGCCTACGTGGTTGGCCTCGGTCGTGGCCCAGGGCTACCCGTACACCGCTTCGGAAGACGACTCGGAAAAGGGCGTCGATAGGGGGAGCTCGAACGTCCAGCCGGTCAACGGGGACATCACGATCACGGTCCAGACCTAGTCCGTGTGCTAGCCTGTTCCGCCCATGGGCGCGGCGGAGTATCTCAAGTGTGTCGAGATCGAGCCGCCGGGTCCCGTGCGCAGCGCGGTGATCTGGCTGCACGGCCTGGGCGCCGACGGACACGACTTCGAGCCGATCGTCCCCCACCTCGAGCTCGACACGGGCCTCGGCGTGCGGTTCATCTTCCCCCATGCGCCAAAGCGCCCCGTGACGATCAACATGGGCATGGTCATGCCGGCGTGGTACGACGTCGTCGCCCTTGACCTACGCCGAGACCAGGACGTCGAGGGGATTGCCGATTCGGCCTCTCACGTCCGCGCGCTGATCGCCCGCGAAAACGAGCGCGGCATCCCGACCGAGAAGATCGTGCTGGCTGGATTCTCCCAGGGTGGAGCGATCGCCTTGTACGTCGGCTTGCGCCATCCGGAAACGCTCGCGGGCATTCTGGCCCTGTCGTGCTACACGATCCTCGGCGACGACCTCGCGTCCGAGGCCGCCGAGGCCAACCGCGCCACGAAGATATTCCAGGGCCACGGCGAGTGGGACCCGATGGTCCCACCGGCCCGCGGCGAAGCGGCACGCGATCAGCTACGCGAGCTCGGCCACGAGGTCGAGTGGAAGACCTACCCCATGGCGCACGAGGTCCACCCGCAAGAGATCCGCGACGTCGGAGCCTGGCTGCGAGAGCGGTTGTCGGATTAGCCCTCGGTTGCCTGTTCCCGGAGAGCGTACCGGACGGCGATCCGGGTCAGGGCTCCTGGGTGGCTTTGATCCGGATGGCGCCTCGGACGTGGAATTCTCGTTCTTCGACCGTGGCGAAGCTCTCCCATTGCTTCGGGCTCCAGCCTGCTTCGTTTTCGAAGCGGAACCACGCCATCTGGTCATCGGCGTCGATCCATTCGAGCCACATTCGGCCCGAGTGACTGTGCAGACGCGGCCACAGCTCGCCGTCGTGGTTCGAGAGCGCCAGGACCTGTGGGACAAAGCTCTGACCGTTCCAGTTCGCCAGGATCACGTCGCGCGGGGTCTGACCGGAGCCGAACGCGTGGACCTCGTAGACCACCTTCAGGACTCCGTTGTGGACCACGCCACCCGGACGGAAGGCGGCGTCAATGCCGTTTGACACCTGCACGGGAGACGACCACGACGACAGATCGGCGGGGGCGTGTCGATACATCACCACCGGGGTCGCCGTGTCGACCCAGTAGAACAGGTGGACCGTGCCATCGACCGGATCGAGGACCAGATGCGGATCGAGCTCGTCGTCGGTTCCGCCGGCGACGACCTCGGGCGCGGACCATGCCCCCGCCGCGAAGTGGCTCACCACGACATCGAAGCCGGAGGCCGAGTTGCGGGCCCACGCCACGGTGGGGAGACCCGAGAACGGGTTCATCAGCACCGACGGCGGTCCGTCGCCGTTGACATCGCCGTCGGTGTTCAAGGCGATGCGTGAGGGAGTGTGCGACGCGGTCACATCGACCCAGAACCCGAGGTACGGATCCGGATCGTCGGAGAGCATCAGGATCTGGTAGAGCCCGCCCCTCAAGCTCAGCTCGGTGTCGACGGGGACGCCCACCTCGGCGCCGACGGAACCGGCGAGCAGAACCGTTGCGAGACCACTCGCCACCAGCGAGAGCTTGCACCTGACGCTTTTCATGATTCACCTCCCACCTTGGCCGCGCGGAATGCCTCGGCTTCCGGCAGGTTGTCATCGACCTTGCTCAGCAGGGCGCGCAGTGTCCGGAGATTCGAATTGACGCCGGCCTCGTCGCCGCTGTTCTCCGCGATCTTCATCAGGTAATAGCAGTTCCGAAACACCAGCGTGACGAACTCTCTCGGGCGGGCGATCGAGTTCGAGCGAATGGCCCAGCTCTCGGCTGCGCCCACGTCTTCTTGACGGTAGGCCAGAATTGCGAGATGGCTCATCGCAAAAGCGCGGAGGCGATCGTATCCGGAGGCCTCGGCCACGAGCAGCGCCGCTTCGAGCTGCTCGCGCGCCGCCGCGTGCTCCCCTTGCTCGATCAGGACCCAGCTCATGTTGACGCGCACCCGACAGGCCTCGAACGGGACGGAGATCTCGTCGAAGATCCGGAGGGCGCGGGCGTAGGCCTCGAGCGCGTCATCGCGTTGCTCCATGAAGGAAGCGATGTTGCCACGGAGCACAGCGAACCTCGCGGTGATTCCGGGCGCGACGTCGTGGAGCTCGAGCTCTTTCTCGGCCCGCTCGAGACCCATCGTGGCCACGGTCAACCGGCCCAGACGGAAACAACAGATCACGAAGCATTCCAGCAGTCGGAGGTTTTCTTCCCGCGTCAGCGCGGGATCGCCCATGAGCTCTTCTGTCTCGCGCTTGGCGGCTTCGTAGCGGCCGAGGTGGATGAGGCAGTCGGCGATCCCGAGACGGGAATGGCGAACCCACCGAGCTTGTTCGTCGCCGACCGTCACTCCCGCCGGAGCCACCTCATCGACGGCCGCCGTCAAGGCGAGAAGGGCCTCGACGTAGCGGCCCCCTTCCATGAACTTGCCGACCTCGATCTCGATCTCTTCGAGAGTCTTCCCGGAGACATCGATCCGGCATTGCTCTCGCTGGAGGTCGATCTCGAACCGCTCTGCCATCGACGTCAGGGGCATGTCGTAGATCTGGCTCAGCGCGAACAGCTTCCTCACGCTTGGCTCGGCCAGGCCGTTTTCGATACGCGAGAGATGGGACTTGGTCAGGCGCTCGGAGTAGACCGCAGAGATCTCCTCGACGGCGTCGAGGGAGAGTCTCTTCCTCTCCCTCACCTTGCGCAGGAATGTCCCGAATCTCGCGGCTTCACTCTGAGATTCATCGTGCTCCACTTCGCCTCCGGGTCCTCCGATTGACCGCGGGCCGATCCGGGCCCCCCGCTCGGTCCACGGCGTTCCCCCTCAAGGAACTCGGGAGTGCGATTGCCTCGCGTAACCTTTCATAGACGGTGAGTTCGTCCCGGCGGCCATAAAAAAGATGAAATCGTGTTGCGAATCGGAAACGGAACTCAACCTATTGACAGGAATAGAGTTGTATATCGCCACGGCCCATCGGGAATTGCTGTGCTGGCAAGGAGCTTGCCCGCGGCTCTCGAGCGTCGGCCCAGATCGGGCACGGGGTGGCCCGACAGCATGAGATTTCGGACACCGGGAGGTGAGTTGTACGTGCTCTCGGCGACCCAGTGCGGGTCTAGAATGGGCCGAGATCCGGGCCGGGAGTCGAATACCGTTGCTCCTCCAAGTGTAGAGGCCGTTAGACGTACGAAACGAGACGTCCGTCGGAGGTCTTATGAGTTCCCTGCTTCTTCCGCTGTTCGTGATCGGAATCCCGTTCGCACTGCTGATCGCGTACGCGATCTTCCGCCTCCGCTACAAGAAGGCGGGTCCCGACGAAGCACTGATCGTCTACGGTCGCCGCAAGCTGCTCGGCAAGAAGGTTCGCGACGACAAGGGCGCCGTCGAGGGCTTCCGGATCGTGAGGGGCGGCGGAACGTTCGTGTGGCCCGCGTGGGAGCAACACGAGTTCCTGTCCCTCAAGATGATGACCCTCGAGATCGACCTCAAGCACGTCTACACCGCGCGTGGCATCCCGATCAACGTCAAGGCCGTCGCACAGGTCAAGGTCGGGGGCGACGTCCCGCACATCTCCAAGGCCGCCGAGGGATTCCTCGGCTACAAGCCCGACGAGATCCGGAACACCATCAAGGAGACCGTCGCCGGACACCTCCGCGGCATCATCGGCACCCTGACGGTCGAGGAGCTGTACCGCGACCAGAGGCGATTCCAGGACAGCGTCCGCGAGGAAGGCCACCGGGATCTCGAAGGGATGGGTTTCGAGTTCAAGTCGTTCGTCTTCCAGGAGATCCAGGACGACGAGGGCTACCTGAACGCGCTGGGCCAGCCGAAGATCCAGGAAGCGCTCAAGCAGGCGCGAATCGCCACCGCCCAGGCCGACCGCGACGCCAAGATCGAGGAAGAGCAGGCCCGCCAGCAGAAGGAGCAGAAGCGCTTTTCGGTGGACACCCAGGTCGCCGACGCCGAGAAGGCCCTCAGCCTCAAGAAGGCCACGATCCGCGAGGAGGTGGACGTCGCCAACGCCAAGGCCGTCAAGGCCGGCGAGATGGAGCTCAAGGTTCAGAACATCGTCATCGCCGACAAAGAGGTCGAGCGCCAGAAGCTCGAGCTCAACGCCACGATTCGCGAGAACGCCGACGCCAAGAAGTACGAGGCCGAACGGCTCGCCGACGCCCAGCAGTACACCGTGGTGCGGCAGGCCGAGGCAGAGCGCAGGCGCCGCGAGGAAGCGGCCGCCGCCGTCAAGGCCGAGGGCATCGCCAGGGCCGAGGCCGAGTCGACCATGCGCCGCGACATCGGCGTCGCCGAGGCCGACGCGATCCGCGCCAAGGGCGAGGCCGAGGCCGAGGCGCGCAGGCTTCTCGCAGAAGCGTTGAAGCTCTACAACGAGGCCGGTCTCTCGATCGAGGCCCTCAAGGTGCTGCCCGAGATCGCCGCCGCGGTCTCCGAGCCTCTGTCCCGCGCCGGAACGACCACCATCATCAGCAACGGCGGGAAGCCGGGCGACGGCACGGGCGCCGGGAAGCTCACCGAGGACGTCGTGTCGGTCCTGAGCCAGCTGACCCCGATCATGAATCAGCTGGCCGGCGTCGACCTCAAGACGTTCCTGCAGGACATCTCGAAGCTCCCGACCGCGGTCGGCCGCAAATCTCGAACGTTGCAGGAGTCGGACGCCGACGGGTCCGAGAAGTGAGCTGAGTCATGGGAGCGCGCGAGCTCCAGGCGCTGCTGCGCGAGATCAAGAACGTCCGTTCGCCGGTCCAGCGGATGAAGCTCATGGCGCTCGCGTGGCGCACCGTCGCGCGTCTCTCCCCGGCCGAGCGCAAGGAGCTCGGGTCGAAGCTCGGGGTTCGCGGCTACGAGCGTATTCTGGAGAAGCTGGGTCCGGGGCCGCAGGGAATCGCTCCCGCCGAGGTGCTCCAGGCCCTTGACGGCGCCGAGGACCTCGACTCGTCGAAGCTGCGTGGCCTGGTCCGGGGGCTGCGCGATCCGGATCAGCGCAAGGAGCTTCTCCGGCAGGGTCTCGACTTCCTGGACCGCAGCCTCGCCGAAGAGGAAGAGGACGAGCCGGTCGAGATCGAGGTAGACGAACCGGCGGAAGAAGAAAAAGAGGAAGCCGGGGCACCTGAGAAAGCGACGGAACGGATCGTCACTGCCGAGGCGCCCCGACCACCGGAGCCGGTCGCCGCACCTCCGCCCGAACCTGTCGAAGGACCTACCCTCGCGGCCGCGGTCGAGGAAGAGCCGCGACCCCTCGAGGTGCACAGTACTGAGCCGGTCGAGGTGCGTAGCGCCGAGCCGACGCTGCCCCCCGCCTCCGAGGTGAAACCGGTTCCACCTCCAGTACCCATTCCGGTGGTGACTCCGGCGCCGCTTCCGGTGGCCCCTCCCTCCCCTGCCCGTCCTCGCGACGAAGCACCGGCCGACCTCACCGCCATACCGCAGGCAGCTCCGTCACTGGTCGCTCGCTTCCGCGCCCTACGCGGCGCGCCTGACGACAATGGCGAGCCGGACACCTCGGAGATTCGCGAGGTGGTGTCGCAGTTCCCGGACGGATGGGCGCGACGGCGCGCGGTGATGTCGTTCCTCAGACGAGGATGCCCCACAGACCTCGGCGACGCGCTCTCCCTCATCGAGGAGCTCGAGCGAACCACCGACCGTCGGTGGGCCTGCGCCACGCTGATCGACTCTCGCGAGCTGAGTGAAGACGACGTCGGCCGGATCCTCGAGAGATTCCCCTACCCCTCGCTGGCCCGCCGGCTGCGCCGGCGATCCGGAAGCGCTCCAGACAGCGACTGAGTCCGAGCGGAGAGCGGTTGCATTAGAATCCCGTCGTGAGCAAACCCGGGATCTTCGCCGACGTCCGAAGCTACATGCTTCATCGACCCGCGATACCGACGCTGGTCGAGTACACCTCCCGTGCGGAACGTGAAGACTACGGCCAGCGGATCATGCAGCGCATCGACCTCAGCGTCGAGCAGTACGCGATCCTGAACATCCACCGCATCGGCGTCGACGCTCCCGTCTCGTTCGTCTTCGAGCAGTTCAGAACCTGGGGGCCGCGCTCGGTGTGGTGGCCGAACCGCATCGCCAAGCTCGAGGCCGCGGATCGCAAGCTGAACCAGATCCGAGTCTTCTTCCTGGGTCGGAAGAAGCACTTTCTGGGGCTGAAGTTCCCGTTGTTCGGATTGAACGTCATCCCGCTGTTCGACATGAACGTCCTGAAGATCCGGGAAGTTCCCGACGCGCTGGATCAAGACAACGCGCGCTACATGCTCTATCGCTGCGACGGAGGTTACCCGGTCGGCATCGTGATCGTCTATGTCCGGTCGGCCATCCGCGACCGGGGAGAACCGGACCGGACCCACGTCTTCTTCTGCGTGGGCTTCAACTTCTACGGGAAAGAAGACTGGCCGGAGAGGCACTTCATCAACAGCGTGTGGGAGATGATCCACAACCGCGTCACCGGCAACGTCCTGAACCGCTTCAAGGCGGAGTGCGAGGCGAGATTCGCGGAGGTCGTGGCGGGAGACAACGAAAGCTCGTGACCCATGGCGCCGGTACGGAGCGACCGCTCAGCGTCCAGCCACCAGCTTCTGCTCCAGCTCTTCGAACCAGTTCAGGACGACCCGGATCTCGTGGGGATCTTCTTCTTCCTCGCCTTTGAAGATCACCATGACGCGGCCGTCGGGGAGCGTAGCTCCCCCCATGGTCTTCGGGGCGATCTCCGTCGCCCAGGCAAGATACTCGGGTTCGGAGAACGCGACGGTCGGCTCCGCCCGGAGCTCGACCGCATAGATACCCCCGTCCTTGATATAGAACAGTTTCGGCGGCCGCTCCTGCTTGAACCAACCCCACATGCCGCCGGTCCCGATGGTCGTGACCGGATTCTCACGGCCGACCGTGCCGTTCACCCGAAACTCACGAAGGTAGAGCTCCGACCTTCCGGAGGAGCTGGATGTGTACGCGACCCAGCGACCGTCGGGGGATATGCCTCCGTCGGCCGCGTCCTCGATAAGAACACGGGGCTCCGCCAAACCCTCACCTTCGATTCCGAGAAGAAAGAGATCGCTCTTCCCGCCGACGACTCGCTCGCCGAGCAGCCAGGACCCGTCCCGCGAGAATGACAGGGGGAAGCCTGTCACGGCGCTGGACTCGCGCGCGAGCAGCATTCGCGGCTCTCCCGGCCCGTCGACCTCTCGAAGGTAGAATCCCTCGTCCCCCGACTCGCCGCCCACGACGTAGGCCAGCAGGGAGCCGTCGTGGCTAAGGACCGGGCGGAAGCAGTCCATGCCGGGCTCGGCTGCGAGTTTCCTCAGGATTGGCCGGTCGATCTCGGAGCTCCAGATCTCGAATAGGGCTCTCGAATTCGCGATCGTGACCGCCAATCGCCGTCCGTCGGCTGAGACCCGGAGGCCGGCGTCCACGTAGGCGCGGGGCTCGTCGGACCACGGCTCGATGCTCCCGTCAGGGGAGTCGATCCGGAGCCGCCGGTTCGCCCCCAGGATGCCCCCGGTCAGGTGGACCAGCGTGCCGGACTCCGAGACGTCGAAGTAGCCCCCCAACCAGACGTTGGCGGTGCGGAGCCCATCCGTGATCGCCACGGCCCCGCCGGTGATCTCGAGTCGCTCGGCATCGAACGGCACCGCCAGCAGCGAGCCGCGGCGACTGAAGAGCAGTTGACCCCTCGGTGCCCATCGCGGGTTGTGGGCGTCCTCAAGAAGTACCTGCGCCTGCCCGGTGTCGATGTTCAGCAGCGCGACTCGAAGCGTCCAGCCCTGCTCCCCGTAAAGCGACGAGGTCCCCAGGACGTGCCTTCCGTCGGGAAGCGGAGTCCGGAGCGTGATGTCGCGTTCGAGGTCAGCCGTTTCGATCTTCACGGGCTGCCCGGGAGGACCTCCGTCCGCCGGGATTCGAATCACCGACTGCGGGGAATGGGTCACAAGGACCAGCTCGTCGCCGACCGTCCAGACGGGGTCCGCGTACCAACTCTCGGAAATCGTGGCAAGCTCGAGCGGGGGGGCGCTTCCGTCGAGCGGGACTTTGTAGAGCTTCCGCTCGTTGGAGCGGGCCGACACCGGGGCGTGGAACGCGAGCCATCTCCCGTCGGGAGAGAAGGTGTACCCTCCGGCGTTCTCGGAGCCTCGAACGGGACGGGGTTTGGGATTGTCCAGGGTGCGAACGAATAGCCGGGGATCGTGCTCATCGTCACCCGCGGTCTCCCAGCGCGCCCAGTAGACCACGGTGCGACCATCGGGGGAGACGATGGGACGCGACGGCACCCAACCATCGGGCACGCGGACGTCCAATCGCACGACACCGTGATCCGTGGTCGTCGAGGTGCCGAATCCGGTGACACCGATCCAGCCGGCGATGCCCACCACCGCTCCGACGAGAATCGCCGCCACGAGGAAGAGCGGGGTCCCCCGGCTCGACGGCTCGGGTCGCGCTTCGGCGGTGGCCGCGACGATCTCCCGCGTCACGTCGGAGTCCGCGGTCGGACCCGCTCGCAGCTCGAGTCGTGCGTCACCGATATCGCGTAGCCGATTCCGGACGTCCTTCTCGAGACAGCGCCGCAGCAACTCGCGCACCCGCGGCGGCGTGGCGCCGGGCAGGACCGACCAGTCGGGCTCGGTCTTCAGAATCGAAGCGAGCGTGTCGGAGATCGTCTCGCCCTCGAACGCCTGTCTCCCGGTGAGGCACTCGTAGACGACACAGCCGAACGACCAGATGTCGGTGCGCTTGTCGAGCTGCCGGCCGCGCGCCTGCTCGGGGCTCATGTAGGAAGCCGTGCCGAGTATCACGCCCGTGCGCGTTCCGGCGGAGGTGATCGTCGGGGATCTGGAAGGATCGCCCGAGGTCGATTCGCTCTCGAGCGCCTTGGCGAGGCCGAAGTCGAGGACCTTGACGCGGCCCTCGTAGGTCACCTTGACGTTGGCCGGCTTCAGGTCGCGGTGTACGACGCCCTTCTCGTGGGCGGCCTCGAGCGCCCGCGCCATCTGCCCGGCGACGTCGAGGGCTTCCTCGACCGGAAGCGGGCCGCGCCCCAGGCGCTCACCGAGGTCCTCCCCTTCCACCAGCTCCATGACGAGGAACGGGACGCCGTCGGCCTCTTCGAAGCCGTAGATCGCCGCGATGTTCCGCTGGTTGAGCGATGCCAGCAGCTTCGCCTCGCGCTCGAAGCGCGCCAGCCGCTCGCGGTCGCCGGCGAAGTCGGAGGCCAGGATCTTGACCGCGACCTCGCGGTCGAGGGTCGTGTCGACCGCCTTCCAGACCACACCCATCCCGCCCTCGCCGATCTTCTCGACGAGGCGGTAGTGCGACAGCATTCCGCCGGGTTCGATGGCCATGGTTGCCTCGGCAGCTACCGATGATTCTAGGCCAAAACCGCCAAAACTGGGGACAGTTCACTGATTTCCGGGTTTTCTGGATTCGTTTGTCGAGCGGAGACATTGACCTATTGAACTATGACACTAGGCCTATCTGAGGCGATCGCCGTCCAAGATGGTGTTCGGTTGAAGAAGTCTATGTTCTGGTGTACTTTAGCGGCTTCTACCGCTGGAAGATCCCCCAGAGATGAACGAGATGAACCATGAGCAGCACGGGCCCTACGACAAGCTGAAAGCACGGCTCCGCGAGATCGCGACCCTCAACTCCGCCGGGGCCCTTCTCAGCTGGGACCAGGAGACGATGATGCCGCCCAACGCGGCGCCTCTCCGTGCCGATGCGCTTTCCCTGGTCGCCACCCTCGCGCACGAGCAATTCACGTCTCCGGAGACCGGCGAGCTGATCGCCGCCTGCGAGACCGATGGCGACCTGACCTCCGATCCCGCCCAGGCCGCGAACCTCCGCGAGCTACGCCGCGACTGGGACCGCGCCAGGAAGCTCCCCGCCGAGCTCGTCGCCGAGATCACCGCGACCGGCTCCCGCGCCCTCGAGGCCTGGAAGCTCGCCCGTCGTGACAACGACTTCGACGCCTTCCGGCCGTGGCTCGAGAAACAGCTCGAGCTCAACCGCCGCAAGGCGGAGTGCTACCGCATCCCGGAGGGCGGCGAGCATTACGACGCGCTGCTGGAAGACTACGAGCCCGGCATGCGGGCCGCCGATCTCGAGCGACTGTTCGCACCGCTGCGCGCCGCGCTCACCCCGATGATTGCCGAGCTGACCTCGGCGCCTCATCAGCCCGACACCACCCCCTGCACGGTCAAGCTGTCCATCGAGCGTCAACGCGAGTTCAACCGCAGGATCGCCGAGGGCGTCGGGTACGACTTCGAGGGAGGTCGGCTCGACGCGTCGACCCACCCGTTCACCAGCGGGCTCGGCCCCGGCGACACGCGGATCACGACGCGCTACGAAGAAGGCCAGTTCGCCGACACGATGTATTCGACACTCCACGAGGCCGGACACGGGCTCTACGAGCAGGGTACGCCCAAGAGCGAGTTTCTCGGCCAGCCGCTCGGAGAGGCGACGAGCCTCGGAGTCCACGAAAGCCAGTCACGCCTGTGGGAAAACCAGGTGGGGCGCAGTCGTGCCTTCTGGGAGTGGGCGCTGCCCGTCGCCAAGGAGATCTTCGGCGAGGCGCTCGAGCCCTACTCGGTCGACGACTACTACGCCGCGGTCAACACCGTGCGGCCACACCTGATCCGGGTCGAGAGCGACGAGGTGACCTACAACCTTCACATCATGATGCGCTTCGACATCGAGCGCGCCATGTTGCGGGGCGATCTGAAGGTTGCCGACCTCCCGGGGGTCTGGAACGAGCGCATGAAACAGGACCTGGGCCTGGACGTCCCCGACGACCGTCGTGGTTGCCTGCAGGACGTCCACTGGTCGATGGGCTCGATCGGCTACTTCCCGACCTACACCCTCGGCAATCTCTACGCCGGGCAGTTCTGGGAGGCGGCCCGTGGCGAGATCCCGGATCTCGACGAGCGGATGGCCCGTGGAGAGTTTTCGAGCCTGCTGGAGTGGCTGCGCGAGCGCATCCACCGGCATGGCCGACGCTACCGCGCGGTCGAGTTGTGCGAGCGGCTGACCCGCAAGCCGCTCGGCCACGAGCCGCTGATCCGATACCTGGGAGCCAAGCTGAAACCGATCTACCGAATGGGCGGGTGAATTCCGCAGGGAGAGAGCCAACCATGAGACGACATCTTCCCGCCCTGTGCTGTATCGCCGCGATCCTCACCGCGCTTCCCGTCCTCGCCGAAGATGGCAAGCGCCCTTTCACGATCCCGGACCTGTACAAGGTCGAGACGCCGTCGCATCTGGAGCTGTCTCCCGATGGGAACTGGCTGGTCTACGACCTGAAGACGACCGACTTGCCCCGCGGAACGTCGAACCTCGACCTCTATCGCGTCGGGACCTCGGGCAAGGGCCCTCGCCGACTCACGTGGACCGAGGATTTCTCGGAGTCGGAACCGGTCTTCTCCCCCGATGGCAAGAGGCTGGCGTTCGTGGCGAAGCGCGGCGACCAGAAGCACGCGCAGATCTGGTTGATGGACGTCGCAGGCGGCGAGGCCCATACGTTGACCCGGATCTCGACCGGCGTGAGCGACCTGCTGTGGTCACCGGACGGGCGTCACATCGCCTTCACGAGCAGCGTCTACCCGGAATGCGGCGCCGACGACGACTGCAACAGCAAGCGAGCCGAGACCCGCGAGAAGGGCCCGCTGGCCGCGCACCTCGCCGACGACCTTCTCTACCGGCATTGGAACTCGTGGTCGGACGGCAAGGTGGTCCACGTTCTGGTGGCCGAGGTCGAAACCGGCGACGTCCGTGATCTCACTCCCGGCGCCACTGCCGCCCCCGCCTGGAGCCTCGGCGGCGAGCGCGGCTACACGTTCTCGCCCGACGGCATGCAGCTGTGCTACACGCGGAACGGCGACCCGGCGAAGACCCACGCGTGGTCGACCAACACGGACCTGTGGATCGTCCCGGTCGATCCCGACGACGACGACCTGACTCGGAAGGCCGTCAACATCACCGCCGAGAATCGAGCCTGGGACGGCGCACCCCGCTACTCGCCCGACGGCCGATACATCGCCTACCGGCGTCAAGAGCTCGCCGGCTTCGAGGCGGATCTGCTTCGCCTCGTCATCTACGATCGAGACACCGCACAGATCCGGGTCGTGACGCCCGGGCTCGACGACTGGGTCGAGGGGTTCGAGTGGCTCGCCGACGGAAGCGGCATCGTATTTACCTCGCCGTTCGAAGGTAAGACGCCGCTCTACCGTGTCGGACTGAAGGACGGCAAGATCGAGAAGCTCGTCGAGTTCGCCTACCTCGACGATTTCGCGCTCTCCCCCGACGGCCGCTGGGCCTACGCGCTGCGACGATCCATCGAGGCCCCGGGCGAGGTCTGGAAACTCGACCTGTCGAAGAAGAAGGCTCCCGAGCGCCTGACCTTTCACAACCTGGATCTCGAGCAAGAGGTCGACATCCGACCGGCCGAGACCCTGTGGGTCGACAGCGCGGACGGACATCGCATCCAGGTCTTCATCGTCAAGCCCCACGGCTTCGACCCGTCGAAGAAGTACCCGCTGGTCTTCAACGTCCACGGTGGTCCCCAGGGCATGTGGGCCGATTCTTTCCGCGGCGACTGGCAGGTCTATCCGGGAGCGGGCTACGTGGTCGCGTTCCCCAACCCGCACGGCTCGACCGGCCAGGGGCAGGCCTTCACCGCGCAGATCTCCGGCGACTGGGGAGGCCTGGTCTTCGATGACCTCATGAAGGTCGTCGACGCCCTCGAGGAGCTTCCGTACATCGACGGCGACCGGCTGGGCGCCATGGGATGGTCGTACGGCGGCTACATGATGAACTGGTTCCAGGGGCACACCGACCGATTCGCGTGCCTCGCGTCGATGATGGGGATCTTCGATCTTCGGTCGTTCTACCTGTCCACCGAGGAGCTGTGGTTTCCCGAGTGGGACCTCGGCCTGCCGTGGAGCTCCGAGCACTACGTGACCTGGAACCCCGCCGAAGCCGTATCGAGCTTCAAGACCCCCCAGTTGATCGTCACGGGCGAGCGGGATTTCCGCGTGCCCTATACCCAGGGGTTGATGGCCTTCACCGCGCTGCGACGCAACGGCGTTCCGGCCCGGCTGATCGTGCTGCCCGACGCCGGCCATTGGCCCGGGTGGTACGAGATGGCGCTCTACTACACCGCCCACCTGGACTGGTTCCACCGCTGGCTCGGTGGCGATCCCGCGCCGTGGTCGGTGGAGGCCTTCGTCGACAACGCCGTCTTCAATTCGAAGACTGGAGAGAGAATCGACGGAGCCGTGAAGACCGAATAGGGCGCCGAGAGGATCGGATCAGTACTTGACCATGTAGTTCTTGGCCTCGAGACACACGCCGAAAGCCTTCTTGAAGTTCTCGATCTGCTCGGCCGTGGCCTGCTGGGTCTGCTGGCTCTGCTTCTCGACCTGCTGGGTGGCTTGCTGCTGGGCCTGCTGGCCGCGACGCCGGCCGGAGACCGCCCCCGCCGCGGCCCCGTAGGCCGCCCACTTGCCGGCGTCGTCGCTGGCAATGGCACCGACCAGAGCGCCAGCCGCCGCCCCCTTGACCGCACCCGTCGCGCCGGCACCCTTCCCGACCTGCTGGGCGTCCTTCGCCGCCTGTTGGGATTGCTGCTGTTGCTGCTGGGCCTGCTTGTTCAGATCGAACGGGTCGTTGCCCGTCTGGCCGACCGCCCAGTTGTAGCACTCGGACTCGTCCTTCGACTGCTGGTCGGCCGCCTGGCCCTCGGTCGGGAATACGTAGACGTCCATCGTGGCGGCCAGCGTCTTCTGTCCCGAGGACGGGGTCTCGGACTGCGCCACGGCCAACGACAAGGCCGCGAAGGCGATCACGCCCGCGATTACGAGTGCTCGTTTCATGACTCTCCCTCCAGAATCCGGATTACGGCTTCGGCGTGCAAGCGCCGAAGATGACCGCGCCCTTGTCCTCGCTCGAGACCGAAAAGGTCAGGAGTCCTGTCTCCTCATTGATCACGATGCTGAAGGCACGACGCAGCTGGTGGCCCTGCAGGACGATCAGACCATCCTCTCGCACGAGGTTGTTGATCTCGGTCTCACGGTTGAGGCCGCTGGCCTCGGTCGTGCTCATCTTTCTGGCCTTCAGATCGATCTCGATGAAGAGCGGGATGTTCAGGGCCCACGGCGCCTTCTGCTCGCACCCGTCGTCCGGCAGGCAGGCGTTCGCCAGCATCGGGGAGCACAGCAGCTCGTCGGAACCCGTGAGGTCATCCGCCGATACCAGGGATGTCGCCGCCAGCAGGATCGTCAGCACCGCGATCCGTCGCGTGACTCGGTTCATCTCTCACCTCCAACGCCGCTCGGGCGCCGTCCGTTTCCGTCGCGTCGTGGGCCCATCGCGGCACCCGGGCCGGCGACATGGAATGAACCCGCAGCCCGTATCTTCACCCGGTTCGTGGTCCCCCGCAACCCCGAGGGTGTCTCTCGACCCTCACCCGGCTCTCGACTTGCCCCGGAGCGGGCCAGGACCCAAGTTCGACCCGACGGGTTTGTGTGCCGTGGGGCCCACCCGGTGGGGAAGGACCGCTTGGAAAGCATGGGCAGGGATGCGGAAAGTGCGACGGGGGCCAAGGACCCCGGGGAGAGGGGCGCCTCGCCGTCAACGGTGCCCTGGTCCGCGTTGCGCTCGGATCCGATTCTACGGTTGGGCGCCGTTGTGCTCCTGGCCCTGGTCGTCCCCTACCTCCTTCCCTTGCTGTCCTCCGAAGCGCTGACGACATACTCGGCAGACTACGCCGACCTGCCCCATCTTCCTCTGCTCCTCCTCGCCTTCGGGTACGGGCTCACCCGCATCCGACACCGCGAACGCCGTCGGTTCACGGTCTACGTGATCGTGGCGCTGGCCCTGTGGTATGTCGTCCGGCTCTCCTACCTCGTGTTCCCTTACGCCCCGGGAACCCTCGTGGGCGACATCTCGTGCGACCTTCTCTACGCCTTCTTCTACTTCTTCATGATCCTGGCGATCGAGACCCGGCCCCACCTGGCCTCCGGATGGAGCGCTGCCGACCCCACCCGGAAGCTCCGGACCACGAGCGTCGCGGTGGTCATGTTCACGATGCTCGGCTACTTCGTGTTCATCCCGAGCCTTCTCAACACCGAGTTCTACTACACGTGGCTGCCGTCGATGTACATGTACGTCGCTCTCGATCTGTACCTCGCCGCACGGTTCTTCCACGCCGGCGCGACGTGCGGATCGAGCACGTGTCGGCGTGTCTACACCCTATTCGGGCTCACGGCTTCGAGCTGGGCGGTCTTCGATCTGTTCGAGTGCCTCTCGTGGGCCAAGATCTTGGAGCTGCCGTCGGGCAACGCCCTGGATGTTCTGTGGTGGCTTCCAGTTCCGGTGCTTCTCCTTGCGGCGCGCTTGCCCTACGTGGCGGCCCACGACGGCGAGACGGAAGATCGGTCGGACGCCTCGTTTCAGTGTGCAAAACCGGGTACGCTTCGGGCGGTGGCACCGCAGGTCATCGTGGCCTTCTCGATTCCCAGCCTCCACCTGGCGATCTATGGAGCGGGCCTGCTCGATGCCGAAAGCCGGATCGCACGAGACCTGCTCGTGCTGGGATCGCTCCTCGCCCTCGGGGCGCTGGTGCTGGTGCAGCAGTTCGTGCTGGAGAAGGGCAATCGCGCGCTCGAGAGCGCGCTTCGGCAGGTCAACGAGCAGCTCGAACAGTCGCAGAGGATGGAGGCGATCGGCCGCCTGGCGGGCGGCGTGGCCCATGATTTCAATAACCTCCTGACCGCGATCATGGGGCACACCGGACTACTGCTGAAGCGTGTTTCCCCGGAGAGCGAGCTCCGGCGAGAGGTCGAGAGGATCGACCGTGCGAGCCGGAGAGCCGCGACCCTGACCCGGCAGCTCCTGGCCTTCAGCCGGCGCCAGGTCCTGCGGCCCGAAATCATCGATCTCAACGACCTCGTAGCCGATATGCGGGAGATGCTGCAGCGCATGATCGGCGAGGATGTCGCGCTCGTCACGTCCCTCGACCACAACCTGGGAAGGGTCCGGGCCGATCGCGGACAGATCGAGCAAGTGATCATGAACCTGTGCGTCAACGCCCGAGACGCGATGCCTCGCGGCGGATGGTTGAAGATCGAGACGAAGAACGAGCAGCTCCCTGCACATGGCGCAGGATTCGACACCCGTCTGCCACGAGGTTCCCAGGTGGCACTCACCATCAGCGACACCGGGACCGGGATGGACGGGCAGACCCTCGAGCGGATCTTCGACCCGTTCTTCACGACCAAGGAACGCACCAAGGGTACCGGACTGGGGCTGTCGTCGGTCTACGGCATCGTCCGGCAGAGCGGCGGCCACATCCGGGTGGAATCGGAACCCGGGGCGGGCACGACCTTCAGAATCTACCTCCCGCGCAGATCGGAGGAAGCCACCACGACGGCGGGAGATGTCGAGCACCTTCCCGGGGCCGCTGCGGGGTCGGCCGCGCAGGAAACCGTGCTCGTCGTGGAAGACGAGGACGCGCTCCGTGAGCTCGCCCGCGAGATCCTGGAGATGCACGGGTACGCTGTGGTGGAGGCGTGCAACGGGCAGGACGCGCTCCGGATCTACAAGCAACACGAAGGGGCGATCGATCTGCTGCTCACCGACGTCGTGATGCCGGTCATGGGCGGACGCGAGCTGGCGCGTCATCTCGAGAAACGACAACCGAAGCTGAAGGTCCTTTACGTCTCCGGCTATACCGACGAGACCGCGATTCGCGAAGGCAAGCTCGAGCCCGGAGCGGAGTTCCTGGCCAAGCCGTTCTCCCCCGACGAGCTGGCGTCGAAGATCCGCGAGGTTCTCCACGGGGAGGAGCCCCGGGTCGCCGCCACCGGCACCTGACGCCGCTTCCGGAACCCCTAGCCGGGACCGTCTATCCCGCGCCCGTCGATGAGAATCGTCGGCGCCCGCAGGATGCCATCGAGGTGAATGCCGACCTCGACGGTACCTCCGAAGAGGTCGTTTCGGCCCAGGGCAACGTGACAGGTACCGAGGGCCTTCTCGTCCTCGAGGGTCACGCCCGTGATCCGCGCCGCGGGATTACATCCGATGCCGAATTCTGCGACGTTGTAGGCACGGGGATCGCCGACGGACCTCAGCGTCTCGTCCAGCCGCCGGGCCTCCGGACCACCCTCGACTCGTACGGCCCGGCCTTCCTCGACGGTGATCCGGATCGGCTTCGCGAGCCTTCCGACACCGGCGTGCGACGCGTCGACGACGTAGACGCCCCGCGCCGTGCCCTCGAGCGGCGCGATGAACGCCTCGCCGCACGGCAGATTGCCCCATTGGCCGGGCCGGCGGTAGATTCCGCCCTTCCTCCCGTGCGCTTCACGTCCCTCGACGCTGAAAGTCAGATCGGTGCCGGCCGCGGTGCGCACCCGCACCTCGCGGGCAGCGTCGAGTCGATCGCACAGGCCGTTGACGCGCTCTCGAATCGGCTCGTAGTCGATGGGGAGCGTTCGAAGAGCGATTTCCTCGGTGATGTGCGGCATCGATGCAACGCGAGCGCCGGCCGTGGTGGCATCGCGCCGAGCCCGGGTCCACGACAGCGAGTGCTCGCCCACCAGCAGGGCCACGTCGGCGTCCCGCATCCGCGAAGCCGTCTCGACCGGCGGCTCCTGTCCGTTGTGGTCGGCCATGGGAATGCGAAGCGTTTCGACACGTTCGGTGAAGGAGCGGGCGGCATCCTCGAAAGACGCGGCGATACCGCTCCGGGTGCCGTCGTTGACGATCAGTACCGACTCGCCCGGCTCGAGCGCGAGGTTGTGACGCAGGGTGTGATGGCAGGCTCGCCTCAGCTCCCGGCTCAAGACGACTTCCCCGAATCCGGGTCCCACACGAACCAGTCGTCGTCCTTCTTGTCGGCAGCGGGCTTGGCCACGGGCGAAGGCTCGGCGATCTTGACCAGAACGTCCTTTCCCTCGACCCGGATCTCGTGGATCGCGACGCAGGCCCACTTCTTGTAGGCATTGCACCCGGTGTCGAGATCGAACTTCCAGTGGTGCCATTGGCACTCGACGTCGTTACCGAGCAGACGCCCCGAGGAGAGCGACGCTCCCATGTGGGGACATTTGTCGTCCATGGCCCAGAACCGGTCGCCGCGCCGGAAGACCGCGATCTCGCGGTCGCCCACCCGGATAGTCCGGCCCCGTCCCTCACGGAACTTCCGGACCTCACCGATCTTCGTGAATTCGCCCAAGGTGGACCTCTCTCGTCGCGGTCGCATGGCGGATCATCATACCGCCCCCGCGCCATGGAGTTATCATGCTCCTCGAACGAACACGGAGGTCTCGCCATGAAGGTCAACGCGATGCTGAGCATCATTCCCATCGGGGTCGGCATTTCCCTGTCGGAATACGTCGCCGCGTGCGAGCGAGTCCTGGAGGAAGCCGGACTTTACCGGCGGCTACACGCCCACGGCACGAACGTCGAGGGCGAATGGGACGAGGTCATGGCAGCCATCCGACGCTGCGTCGAGACGGTTCACCATATGGGCGCGCCCCGGGTGTCGACGTTCATCAAGCTCGGCACACGCACCGACCGCGTTCCGGACTCCGAAGAGATGGTGCGAAGCGTCGAAACCAAGCTCCGGGAGCACTGAGCGCGAGACGAACGGAGGAAGCGATGGCGGAAGGAAAGACCTCTCCGTGGATGTGGATCGGCTGCGGTTGTCTTGGCGCGCTGATTCTGATCGTCGGAGCGTTCGGCGCGATGATCTTCATGGGCGTCAGCTTCGTCAAGGATCTCGAGGAGACGATGTCGGACCCCGCGAAACGGGCCGAGCGAGTCATGGAGATCCTGAATACCGATGAGCTGCCCGACGGTTACAACGCCATCGCCGGCATCACGATCCCGCTGTTCGCGGAGCTCGCGGTTCTCGGCACCAACGAGCCCGACGCGCACGGCCAGCTGGACGAGCTGGGCGAGAGGGGCTTCGTCTACATGAAGCTCAAGCTGTCGATGCCGGAAAAGGAACGGGAGCTTCGCGACTTCCTCGAGGGCAAGAGCGAGAAAAAGCCGGACATCATGCTGCAGAGCAACATCCGGCTCGACGCCGACGAGGTCGTCGAGCGAGGCGAGATGGAGCTCGATGGATCGAGCGCGATCTACTCGATCTACCGTGGCGACATCAACGTCGACAACAAGAGCGGCGAGGGCCTCGCCGCGATGGCGATGATCCAGTGCCCCGAGGACAACCGCATCCGCCTGGGCATCTGGTTCGGCCCCGACCCCTCGCAAGGCAAAGCCATCGAAGAAGTCGACTTCACCGGCACCCCGGGCGACAAGCAAGCAGTAAAAAACTTCCTCTCCCACTTCGACTTCTGCCACTGAGAAAAAGGGGACACTCTCACGCCTGTCCAAAATAGGCTCTGAAGATCCTCCGGTTTCCGGCATTCTGCAATCGCAAACAAAACCACAGAAGGCCGAAAGAACCGGAGGATCGACCTATGCTACGCGTAGCCAG
>Ga0316194_10000260_pt1 | contig 31849 bp, 29 predicted proteins | sample CroRivsedime1_MG_FD_204936 | JGI IMG/M metagenome (GOLD analysis project Ga0316194, IMG submission 204936) | Coastal sediment microbial communities from Maine, United States - Cross River sediment 1 | ecosystem: Environmental > Aquatic > Marine > Coastal > Sediment | place: USA: Maine...
TGGTGGATTCTTCTGCTGCAACGACGACGACGTGTTCCGCAAAGCTCAGAATCTTGTCGTGGTCTACGAAGGCCTGCACACCTATGGTGGACTCGCGGGGCGCGACATGGAAGCAATGGCGCAAGGCATTCGCGAAGCGGCAACCGAGGAACACATGGCAGCGCGTATCGGCCAGGTTCGCTACCTCGGACGTAAGCTCGAAGCCGCAGGTGTTCCGATCGTCGAGCCGATCGGTTCACACGCGATCTTCATAGACGCGCGACGCTTCCTGCCGCATATCGATCAGGACGACTACCCGGCGCAAGCCCTCGCCGCCGAACTGTTCATTGAAGCGGGTATTCGAACAATGGAGCGTGGCAACGTATCAGCAGGCCGCAGCCCGATCACGGGAGAGAATCGCCATCCGAAGCTGGAGCTCGTGAGGCTGACGATTCCCCGTCGGGTTTACACGCAGGCCCACATGGATGTGGTCGCGGAAACGGTCAGCGAAGTATATGCAAGGCGCGACGAGATCCGTGGCTTGAAAATGGTCTACGAGCCGGAATACCTGCGATTCTTCCAGGCAAGATTCGAGCCGTTGTAGGAGCGCGCCTTGCGCGCGACATTCAATCGCCCGTAAGACGGGCTCCTACATTCAATCGAGGTCGGGCAGCCCGTGCAGCATGAGTCGGTAATAGCTGACCATGCCGATAATGTTGCCGTCTTCCTCCACGGGTGCGTGGCTGATGCCGAAATTCTCGAAAAAGCGCGCGCAATAGCGGACCTTCATATCCGGCCGGACCATCAGGACCGGTTTCGCCATAATTTCGTAGACGTTGACGCGTTCGGGCGCGCGATTCTTTGCGATGACCTGCTTGGCGATATCGGCAAACAACAACAAGCCGTATTCGTCATCTTCATCGCGCCGCTTTACGACCAGGCTCGTCGATCCGACTTTCTTCATGACCTTCATTGCGGTCAGGATATCCATGCGCCCGTCGACTTCCGTAACTTTCTCGCTCATGCAGTCACGTACCGTGCCCCACTCAGGAATGCTCATAAGTTCTCCTCCACGATGTCGCCCAGCTCCTCTATCTGGTGCACTACGCCCACAGCATCTTCAACGTCGATCATAACTGCGATGCCGGTACCCGGTTTTTCATCAAACTCCCCGACCTCACCAATGTGCTCGAGTATGTGTCGGCTCAGGTGTTTCTCAACAAGCAAGAGAAGAACGTCACGTTGAGTCGACAGCGTCAGGCCGAAAAATGTCTTGCTCTCTTCCAGGCCCTCGCCGCGCGCATTATTGATAACCGTACAGCCTGTAGCACCGGCCTCACGCGCCGCGTGCATTATCGCATCGGTCTTCTTGTCTTCGACGAAGGCCACAATTAGTTTGAATTGCATTATTTTTTCCCTCTAAGTACAGCAATCTGACCGTACGCGAGCACCGAGATTATCGGAAACAGGCTCGCAAATGCCACCAGTCCAAACCCATCCAGAAGCGGACTACGGCCCGGGACGGCTTCTGCCAGCCCAAGACCCAGCGCCGTGATCAGCGGCACAGTGACGGTTGATGTCGTGACGCCGCCCGAATCGTAGGCAAGCGGAACGATCATTTTTGGCGCCATCGTAGTCTGCACAATGACGACCAGGTAGCCCGCCGCGATGAAATACTGCAGCGGCAGACCAGTAATTATTCGGAAACACCCGAGCGCAACGCCAAAGCCGACGCCAAGCGCAACGGCAACACGCAGGCCAGAGATGCCAATCGCGCCACCCGATACTTCATTGGCCTTGATCGACACGGCCATGAGAGCCGGCTCCGCAAGCGTCGTGCTGAAACCAATCGCGGCGGCAAACAGATAGACCCAATAGAAGTCCTGCCAGACGAGCGTATCGGCGATGTGGCCGCTGACCTCGTACAGGAATTCCGGATTGGTCAGCTGCTGAGCCATCAGGCGGCCAAGTGGGAACAGCGACTCTTCGAGACCAACGAGAAACAGACCGAGACCCACTGTAACGAAGACAAAGCCGACAAGTACCTGCTGCACATTACGTATGCGCTCACGCATGACGAATAACTGGAATACGAACAGGAAGAACACAATCGGTGCCACATCCAACGCGGTATCGAAAACGAACGCTAATGCATCAACGATAAGGTTCATTGCATCACGATTCCGTAGACGAGCACGAACAGGATGGGCGTCAGCGACGCGAACGCGATCAGGCCGAAGCCATCAGTCATCGGGTTACGGCCCTTTAATGAACTGGCGAGGCCGACGCCGAGGGCGGTCACCAGGGGTACGGTGACGGTCGACGTCGTTACGCCGCCCGAGTCATAGGCGATACCAACAATCTCGGGGGGAGCCATCGTTGTGACGATGACCACGAGAATGTAGCCGCCGATAATCATCAGGGGCAGCGACCAGTTCTTCACAATGCGAAGGACACCGAGCAGTAGCGCAACACCGACAGATAACGCCACGACGAGGCGCAGGCCGACGGCGTAATTCGAGACAGCCTCTTCGCTATCGGCAATTGCACCGGCGCCTACAGCGACCTCGGCTGCTTCCTCGGCTACCGCAAGCAACGCAGGTTCCGCGATCGTCGTGCCGAATCCGAGCACGAACGCAAAAGTGAACAACCAGAACGCGCTGCCTTTGCGCGCCAGGGAATGCGCCAGGTCTTCGCCAATCGGGAACAGCGCAATCCGCAGCCCGAATATGAAACACGTCAGACCGGCGACAACCAGTAATCCGCCGAACAGGATCGCCAGGAGGCCGGAAACCGGCTGCTGGATGACAAAAACCTGGAAAACCGCGATGACGAGGACGATCGGCGCGAGATCACGCAGGCTCGACAGAGCGTCCTTCGACAGTGCGACCAGGGAGTCTTTCAAACGATGCGCTACCTCTTCGAGTAGCCGAAAGCATAGTAAAGGACCGGTATAACAACAAGCGTCAGCAGCGTCGATACGAAAATGCCGAAGATCAGCGTCACCGCAAGACCGTTGAAGATCGGATCGTCGAGAATGAAAAACGCACCCATCATCGCGGCGACGGCTGTCAGCGCGATGGGCTTGGCCCTCACGGCACCGGCCCGGATCACCGCTTCCTGAAATTCGACGCCAGCGTCGACTTCCTGATTGATGAAATCAACGAGCAGTATCGAATTGCGCACAATAATGCCCGCGAGCGCGATCATCCCGATCATGGACGTGGCTGTAAACTGCGCACCGAATAGCGCATGCCCCGGCATTACACCGATAATCGTCAATGGAATCGGCGCCATGATAATCAACGGAACAACGTAAGACCGGAACTGGCCGACGACGAGCAGGTAGATCAGAATGAGACCAACGGCATAGGCCATGCCCATATCCCTGAAGGTCTCGTAGGTAATCTGCCACTCGCCATCCCATTTGAGGCTGTAGTTGTACGGGCTGTCGGGCTGGCTAATGAAGCGCTGCTCGAGCTTTCCGACACTGAACTCGGCGTCTTTCATTCCAAAAACCATGTCGAACATGCCGTACAAGGGCGAATCAAAACGGCCGGCCATGTCACCCGTTACGAAAACGACTGGCAGCAGATCCTTGTGATATATGGTCTGCTCCCACTCGCTCGAACGGACTTCAACGACCTCGGTAAGGGGGACGAGATTGCCGTCACGGCCGGCCACGCGAAGCATCAACAGACTGTCGAGCTCCGACTTGTCTGCGACCGGAAGTTCCAGTCGCACAGGGAGAGGGTATTTCTGGTAGCCATCACGTACGTACGTGACGTCTTCACCATTTAGCGCCGTGTTCAGCGCCTGCACGACGCTGGCCTGACTAACGCCAAGCAAGGCCGCCTTGGCGCGATCGACCGACACGACGATGCGTGGAGCCGTTGCCTCGACACTGTCATCGATATCCACTATGTCCGGTGTGTTCGCAAACAGTTCGCGTAACTCTGCGGCGACTTCTTGCTGGCCGTCATAGTCGGGTCCATAGATTTCAGCGACGAGAGGCGACTGCACTGGCGGGCCCGGTGGCACTTCGACGACTTTGACCGCACCGCCATAGCGTTTTGCGATTTCATCAAGCGCAGGTCGAGCCGAACTCGCTATCTCGTGACTTTTGCGTTTGCGATCCGATTTGTCGACCAGGTTGACCTGGATATCGCCCACGTTCGGGCCTTCTCGCAGGTAGTACTGGCGAACGAGGCCATTAAAATTGATCGGCGCCGCGGTTCCTGCGTACACCTGGTAGTCAGTGACCTCCGGAATACTCGCGACATAGGCTGCCATCTCGTCAAGGACGCGGCCGGTTTGCTCGACCGTCGTGCCTTCGGGCATATCGAGTACCACCTGGAACTCCGACTTGTTGTCGAATGGCAGCATCTTCATGACAACCGCGTTAAAGCCAACAAGACTCATAGCCAGGACAATGGCGACAACCACACCGCCGCCCAGCCAGCGCCGCGCGCGGCGTCCATCATCGCCTCGGAGGAAAGGTCCCACGACGCGGCGGAAGAACTTGTCGAGCCACACCGCCGTCTTGTCTTCCTGCTGTTCGTGATGGGTCTTGGGCAGCAGCTTGAGACTGGCCCAAGGCGTAACCGTCAGGGCGACCGCCAATGAAAGCAGCATGCCGATACTCGCATTGATTGGAATCGGGCTCATGTACGGGCCCATCAGGCCGGTTACAAATGCCATTGGCAGCAATGCTGCAATCACGGTGAAAGTCGCGAGAATGGTCGGGCCACCTACCTCGTCAACAGCCGGTGGGATCGCGTCGAACAGGGTCTTGTCACCCATCGCCATGTGGCGGTGAATATTCTCCACGACGACGATCGCGTCGTCGACGAGGATGCCGATCGAGAAGATAAGCGCAAACAGCGAGACACGGTTAATCGTAAAGCCCCACGCCCATGACGCGAACAGCGTCAGGGCCAGGGTGATGATCACAGCCGAGCCCACGACGACGGCTTCGCGCCTTCCCAGCGTCAGGAAGATCAGCAGAATCACCGACACTGTTGCGAAAGCGAGTTTCTGAATCAGCTTTTTTGCTTTGGCGTCGGCTGTCTTGCCGTAGTCGCGTGTCACGGTGACTTCGACGCCGTCAGGGATCGCAATACCCTTCAGTGCATCGATACGTTCGATTACCTGCGCCGATACACGGGCAGCATTCGTGCCGGGTTTCTTGGCAACCGCGATCGTCACCGCTGGCGAATCGCCGAAACGCACGTACTGCTCAGGCTGATCTGCGCCCGCTCTTACCTGCGCGACGTCTTCCAGGTACACGGCTTTGCCATCGATCACGCCGACAACCAGCTCGGCGACATCCTGCTGATTGGCAAGGTAAGTACCCGCGGTTACCGGAATGCTCGCGTTGTCCCTGACAACAGCGCCTGCCTGGGCAACTACATTGCTGGCCAGCAACGCATTTCGCAGGGCGTCGAGCGAAAGACCATAGGCCGCGAGTCGTTGCGGATCGAGTTCGACATGCACGACATTATCGGGGCCGCCTACCGTGTAGACATCCCGTGTGCCCGGTACACGCTTGATATCCGCCTCGATCGCATGCGCGACGCGCTGCAATTCATGTGCGCCCCGCTCCTCGTCTTCAGTCCAGAGTGTGACCGTCACCATCGGGACATCGTCGATGCCCTTGGGCTTGATCAATGGCTGCATTACACCGGTGCCGGGCGGCAACCAATCCTGGTTTGAGTAGACCGCGTTGTACAGCCGCACGATGGCCGCGGTTCGGTCTTCACCAACTTCGTATTGAATGGTCAACACGGCCATGCCCGGTCGCGAGACAGAATAGGTATGTTTGATGCCCTCAATCTCGGACAACACCTGTTCAAGTGGAACGGCAACGAGATTCTCAACCTCGACCGCACTGGCTCCGGGGAACGGCACGAAGATATTCGCGAAGGTCACGTTGATCTGCGGTTCTTCCTCGCGCGGCGTAACGGCGACCGCGAAGAAACCCAACAGGAGTCCTGTCAAGGCAAGTAGCGGCGTGATCTTGGAATCCTGGAATCGCTTCGCAAGCGCGCCGGAGAAACCGAGCTTCTTCTCGTTTGCCATCAGTCCGTGCGCTCTTTGAGATAAATGCCCGCTGCGACCGGGTCAGTTGCAACCGTCTCGCCTTCGCTCAAGCCTGCGAGCACCTCGATGGACGTGCCGTATTTGCGACCGAGGCGCACTTGCCTCAGGACGACATCGTCCCCGTCCGTGACATAAACGCCGCTCAGCTCGCTGCGGCGCATGACGGCTTCGGCCGGGATAAGAAGTCGCTGCGACTCACCGACGACAAAACCGACTTTGACGAACATGCCCGGGTACAGCGTTGCCGCTCCATCCGGCAAGTTCGCCCGTACGCGAAACGTGTTGGCCGCGGCATCCGCAACCGGGAAGAACGTCAGGCTCTCCGCCGCAATGCGCTCGTCGTCGATGTAGACGAAGGCCTTGCCAATCGTGCGCACCGACACAAACATGCTCTGCGGGACATCAACATTGACACGCAACGACTGCAGTGAGAGTCCGGATATCAACGGCTGCCCTGGGCTAACCAATTCGCCAAGCTCAACATGCCGCTTCGACACGATGCCTGCGTAAGGCGCCCTGACAACGGTGTATTCAAGCTGCTCTTTTGCTGTCTCGATACTTGAGCGGGCCGCATTGAGGCGTGCCTGGGCTGCATCACGATTAGCGCGCGATTGGTCAAACTGCTGTTGTGACACGCTGTTGTTCTCGATCATCCTGGAGAAGCGATCGAATTGCTGGGTTGCCTCGGCAAGGCGAGCACTCGCCTCCTGAAACGCGGCCTCGGCACGCGACAGCGCCGCCTTTTGCTCGGTATCCGTGAAGCGCATGAGAACATCGCCCGCCGCGACGTAGTCGTTCACGTCGAACGGCAATGCCGCGATTCGCCCTGAGGTCTGGGCCGACACTGTCGCCTGGTTTACGGCCTCGATCCGCCCATCCCACACCCGCTCACGCGGCGCGAGATCGTAAACAGCGGCCGCCGTTTCAAACGGTACGGCCGACCAGGCTGGCACAGCGGCGAGCAGTATCGCCAGGAGAATTGTCTTGTGAATCATCAGTCTTGCTCCACACAAAGTCAGACCTTGTGGTTCAATATATTAGGATTTGCTTAATTATATATTATATTTTCCTAATATAACAAGCCCCATGACAAAAAAAGGCCACCGTCACCAGAAATGGCGAGGGTGGCCCTGGACCTTTATGGCGTCTGTGAGGTCAGGAAGCCCTGTTGCGAGCCGATCCGTTGCTGCGCTTGCGCTGATTGCCACGGGCATTCTTACCGGGACGATTGCGTCCAGCCGGACGCGGTCCCTTTGAGCGAGGACCGCCCGCTCCACCACGAGGTTTACCGCGACCTGCCCCGCCCTTTTGAACCGGCTCGGCCTTGATGCGCTTGTCGACTTCGTAGCCAGGAACAAACTCTTTCTGAATGTCGCGTTTCAGCAGCTTCTCGATGTCCTTGAGGAGCTTCTGTTCGTCGACGCAGACGAGCGACACGGCGGTGCCGTCCTGGCCAGCCCGCGCTGTGCGACCGATACGATGCACGTAGTCTTCAGGTACATGCGGCAGTTCGAAATTCACGACGTGTGGCAGCTTCTGGATATCCAGGCCGCGGGCGGCAATATCGGTTGCTACGAGCACGCGGGTCTTGCCCGCTTTGAAATCCCGCAGAGCTTTCGTGCGCGCGCCCTGCCCTTTGCCTCCATGGATTGCATCTGTCGTGATGCCATCCTGGTTGAGCTGCTTGGCCAGGCGATTCGCGCCGTGCTTGGTGCGGGTAAAGACGAGCACTTGCTGCCAGTTGCCGCGCCCGATCATCTCGGACAACAACTCACGCTTGCGCGCCTTGTCGACCGGGTAGACGAGTTGCTCGACGCGGTCTGCCGTCGTGTTGCGTGCCGCTACCTGGATCTCGGCAGGATTGTCGAGGAGATTATTCGCCAATTCGCGAATCTCTTTCGAGAACGTCGCCGAGAACAGCAGGTTCTGCCGCCCTTTCGGAAGCTGCTTGATGATCTGCTTGATGTCGCGGATAAAGCCCATGTCGAGCATGCGATCTGCTTCGTCAAGAACAAAGATCTCGACGGCCGAGAGGTCAATATTTCCCTGGCGAATATGATCGAGCAAGCGACCGGGCGTCGCGATGACGACATCGACGCCACGATTGATCTTGGTGATCTGTGGGCGCGCGCTAACGCCGCCGTAAATCTCCATAGACCGTACCGGGCGGTATTTGCCGTAGGTGTGAACGCTTTCATTGACCTGCGCGGCCAACTCACGTGTCGGTGTCAGGACCAGCGCGCGTACCGGGCGCCTTCCAGATTGTGGGTCCCCAAGGATCTGCAACATGGGCAGCGTGAAGCCCGCCGTCTTGCCTGTGCCCGTCTGGGCGCCAGCAAGAATATCGTGGCCTTCGAGAATGTGGGGAATGGCTTCGCGCTGAATGGGAGTCGGCGTTTCATAGCCCTGATCCGCGACAGCACGCAGCAAGTCGGCCGAAAGGCCGAGTTCGTTAAACAACATTGGTATTTCTCCGGGTCGCCTGATCCGACGTGCCAACGAGCATGCGCAAGTGGCTTGCGGTCCGGTCCAGACTGGAATTTAAAAGTGACTCCGGGCCCGCAGAATTACTGGGCTGGAGTGAGTGGCGCAGACCGATGTGCGCCAAGACGGAGCGGACTGTAACAGAAAGCGCCTGAATTACCAGCGATTTCTGCCTAGTCTGGGACGTGCTTCAATAGCGACTGGTAACGCGCGTGGCTGCGAAGACTCTCGAGATCTTTGTCGTTTTTCATCCAGTCCCGACTCACAGTGCCGTTTTCTACCACCTTTTCCAGGTAGTCGAGTGCGTCCTCGCTCCTCCCCATGACCGCGTAGTTGCAAGCGGCGTTATAGAGCACAATCGGATCGTCTGGATCGACCTGGAGCGCACGTTGCAACCATCGGCCGGCCCGCTCTACCTCGCCTAACTGGATCAGGGACCCCGCGCCCAGATGCAACGCCCGTACGTCATCCGGATGCCACTCGAGATGTCTTTCAACAACCTCTATTGCCTCGCGGGCCTCGGCTTTGGCCTCGTCTGTTCGGCCTTCTCCCCGCAGGATCTGCACACGTAACAATCTCGACTGGTAGTCATCCGGGTTAATCTCGGCTGCCTTCGCAAACCATTCCGCCGCCGCATCCATATCACCTTGATGAAACCGGGTACGCGCAAAATAGTAGTACGCCTCAAACAATGTTGGTTTCAGTTCAATCGCTTTGCTGAGTTCGCGTTCCGCGTCAGCGAATTCCTCGCGGACAAGATGGGCAAGGCCGACCGATGCATGTGCCTCACCCGAATCCGGATCAAGCTCCAGCGCCTTTGCGCTTGCCTCACTCGCCCGGTCTCGGAATGAAGGATCGGACTCCGCGTACATGATTCCCAGGGAATAAGTGTCAGCATAGCCTGCCCAGGCCAAAGCAAATTCGGGATCTCGGTCGATCGCATTACGAAACATCTGCCGCGCGTGCTCAATCTCGACTTTACGAAAGCGATTCAGAAACTGGCGTCCGCGCAGGTAAAACTCGTAAGCCGTCACATCGCAACAGGTTGTTGTGGTCACCGGAACCAACGTATCCAGAAGCGACTCACCGATGCTGGTCGCGATTTCATCCTGGATTGCGAAGATATCCTCAAGTTCCCGATCAAATGTCTTTGACCACAAGTGGTATCCATCAGCTACGTTGATAAGCTGTGCTGTGACTCTCAGCTGGTCGCCCGCCTTGCGAACGCTACCTTCCAGGATCGCGCTGGCCCCCAACGATTCACCGATTGAACGCACGTCATGGCTCGCACTTGCATAGCGGAAGGACGACGTGCGAGAAACGACGCGCAATGATTCGAATTGTGTGAGCGCATTGAGTATTTCTTCCGCAATGCCCTCACAGAAATAACCCTGGTCTTTGTCCGGACTCATGTCAGCGAACGGAATCACGGCGACCGACGGCATGCCGTCTTTTTCCAGGTCGCTCCTTTTCAAGGTGTCCCGACGGATTCCGGTCGGCTCAATATCGAACATCCAGGCCAGTACGGCTGCGATCGGAAATCCAATGATGGCGACAATCACGAGAGCCGTCATTACCCAGTCAGGCACTCCCAGCGGGTCGAAGGTTACCTCCCCAATCTGCAGGAGAATCCAGGCGACGACTGCATAGGCAACAATGACCGGATAGACCTTGCGACGAACTAACTCCGCCGAGAATCCGGATATTTTCGAAAATGGCCGCCTGTTCATACAAATACCGACAGTTGCGTGGCCCACATTGTACGCCCGTGTTGCTTTCCCGTGGGACCATGGGACGGGACTTTCTCATCCTTTTGACACCGGACTCTGTTTTTAATTCGTGTGAGCACGGAAACGCGGGGGTAGTCAACGGCTCCATAATGATCATCAAGCGAATCACGACACGGTTCTTGGCGCAGGACTGGCCGGCTCTTTTCGCCGAACTGCTCATCGTCTGCAAGCCTCGCCGGAATTCGTCGCATGGTTGCCTGAGGGGCGTGGCATACAACTCGAGCTGATCGGCACCCATCGGAGCCGCCCGACTCGGGCGGAGGCACTCCGCACCACGCTGGAGGCAGTCGGGGAAAACTAGTCAGCCGTAACGCGTATGCCGAGTCGCTCGACCATTTCCTCGTAACGCGGGTCATCGCGCAGATTCATGAGGTACCCGTCGCCAAGAATCAGATGCAGGCCAGTGTCACGATTCTCCCACGCCTCCTCCATCGCCTCGAACGCTTCGTCTAATTCACCACGTACACTGTGGGCCTGAACCACCTGCCAGTCCCAGCCGCCATCCTTCTGCGCTGTGAGCAAGGCCAGGGCCTCGTCCGAGGCTTCGTGATTGCCCAGGAGATAGTGCACAGCGGCAAGGCCTGCGTACTTGAAGCCATCCAGTCGCTCTTGCTCGTAGAGAGCCAGCGCCTCCTCGTACCGCCCGCGAAAAAGGTAGGAATTGGCGAGATAGGTGTAACTGCCAAATGACTCCGGCGCGATCTCGATGCGCTTGCGCATAATCGCCGCGGACTCGTCGTAACGCCCGAGATTACTGTACGCGTAGCTCAAAGTAGAGTAATTCGGCATGTACAAAGGATCGCGTTGATATGCCTGCATCGCCAGCTCAAGTCCCTTCTCGAAATTAGCAATGAACACGTAATACACAGCAGTCTGGTACAACGCATCGACACCATAAGGATCCAGTTCCAGGGCACGCTCGAAATCGGCCTTTGCACCCCTAAAATCCCGCTCGTAGGAAATCTTGATATCGCCCGAGAGGGCATGGGCAGCGCTATTCTCGGGATCCAGTTCCAGCGCTCTGTCTACGGCTTCGCGCGCCAATGGAAACGCGTCTCTCGGCAGTCGCGCCCCAATATCGCCCTGTTGCGAATGAATATGCGATTTGAGCACCCAGGCCGGCGCATAGTCCGGATCGATCCGGATTGCCTCGTCGATGAGTTCTTCCCCGCGCCGAAGTGATTCATAGGTGCGTTGATTAATGGTATGGCGCGCTTGCAGGTAGAGCGAGTACGTATCGCCATCCGTGGTTACCGCATGCGGCAATTCCCCAAGCAGCTGCACTCGCAACTCGTCGACGACCTTTTTCGCGATCTCGTCCTGGATGACGAAAACGTCGTCAAGATCGCGATCCCAGGTGTCCGACCACAAGTGCACGTCGTTTTCGACTTCGATCAACTGGGCTGTGATTCGAATCTTCTTGCCGGACTTGCGGACGCTACCCTCAAGAATGTGATCGACATCCAGTTCCCTGCCGACATCCGAGAGTTTTACGTCCTTACCTTTGTAGAAGAACGCCGAGGTCCGCGAGGTAACGTTTAGCTCGGGAATCTTGGCGAGCAGGTTGAGCAGTTCTTCGGTCAGTCCGTCGGAGAAATATTCCTGTTCCTCGTCTGAACTCATATTCTCGAATGGCAATACCGCGATCGACTCCTGCCCGGCTATAGTTTCGACAACTTCATCTACTGTCGGCGCTTTCTGTGACTGTATGACGAAGTAAGCCAATGCAATGACGAGCATGACGATGATCGTCCGGTCAAGCTTGCGTCCGGTCACAGGCGTAATCGACGTCTCACGATCGACGTTCTTCTCGAGCTTCAGGCCATCCGGTGTCAGCTCGAATGCCCAGGCGAAGAAGATCGCGAGAGGAAAACCAAGAATCAGGAAGAACGCGAGCGCCGAGTTAATCCACTCCGGCAGGTGCAGTGCGGGAGCCAGCGTGTCACCGACCTGCAGCAACAGCCACGCGAGCACAACATAGGCCAGACCTACCCGGAAAACGTTGCGGCGCTTGAGTTCGGTGAACAGTGACATGGCCGGTATCCTACCTTATTCCAGGCGGCGCGTTGCGCCGGGGTAATCAGTGAACTGACACCTAAAGCAAGACCTGTTACTTGAGGCCGAAGAGCGGTCTCAGGAATCGAATTCGACGAATGACGAATTCGTGCAGGAGCAGGCAGCCGCCGATTGTGGCCAGCAAGACCAGCGCCGGTTCAACCACCGGGCCCAGTCGCATCTGCGTCAGATTGTAGCCGACCACGATGGTGATGGTCTGATGCAGGATGTACCAGGGATAGACAGCCTCGGTTGCATACGGCAGCCATTTCATCGGGCGATTGAGCAAACAGTATCCCCATCCGAAGATCGTGATAATCCATAACCAGCGATTGAGATAGGTTATCAACGCGCTTAGCTGGTTCTGCCAACCGGACGTGTCGTCCGGCAGCAGGCTATGGCGAGCCAGGAACAGTAAGTAGAACACGACGGCCAGGCTCAGCGTCACCTTGCGCAGTCGCGACAGTTCCGACCAGAAGCCCTGGTCGCGGGCAATCAGGAATCCGTACAGGAAGAACGTGCCGTACATCGCGTGGGAGTACCAATCGTCATAAAACGCACGTGTGGTCTCGGGGAAGTACGGGAATACGACGTTGAACCAGGCCAGCAAAGGCAGGACCGGAATAAGCACTAGCCAGACGCCACGAAGCTTCTGGAAGCGTTCCCTGAAAGCCTGCCCTCGACCGTCCATGAAACTCGCGATAGGTATGAGCAACAATGTGTAGAAGAGCAAATAGAGGAGATACCAGAGATGGTTCCATGTCCAGTGAATCTGTTCCTCACCCGCCCATGCCTCGCCCGGGAAATCCTGGAAAGTCAGGTACTGTCCCATGAAGCGCAGGAAGCCGGGCTCAATAAGACCTTTGTTCAGCGCTTCGTAGTAACACTGCGGCGCGATGATAAATGCCATACCAAATAGAAAAGGAAGCAACAGACGCCAGATACGGCGCAGTGCAAACTCGCCCGCCGAGTACTTGCCCCAGATAAAGCTCACGGCCAAGCCAGAAACCATGAATAACAAAGGCATGCGCCATTGACTCGTGAAAGCCATTGGCAGTTGCAGCCACTCAGCCTGGTAGTTGGACTTCACATGCCAGCCCCACTCGGCCACGTAGAACATGCCGACGTGGAATAGAATCAACAGACCGAATGCAAACACGCGCAGCGCGTCGATGTCATAGCGGCGTGCATTCTCGCTGGCTGATATAGCTGTCCCGCTGCTCACGCGGCCATGATGCCTGATTCTATGTCAGAATCGCAGCACGAGAGGAGGATTCACCATGCACATCTTCAGGCGATTATTGACTTCCCTGCTGCTGGTTTGCGTTGCCTGCAGCGCTGCCGCCGAAACGGTCGCTGTCATTGGTACGGGCAATGTCGGCATGGCACTCGGCAGCGAGTTCTCAGGCCTGGGGCATGACGTTATCTACGGGTCGCGTAGCCCTGAATCGGAGAAGACGCAGGACCTGGTGGTGAAAACATCGGCCGCGGCGGCAATGCTACCTGCCGATGCTGCGGCGGAAGCCGAGGTTATCGTGCTGGCCGTACCCGGGATGGTTACGGAGCTCGTTGCAAGCGGGCTTGGCGATCTCTCCGGGAAGCTCATCATCGATGCGACCAATCCGCTCGTGTTCGAGGGCAGCCCGCCGGTTGTCAGTTACGGCGTTGAAAGTTCACTTGGCGAAATTGTGCAGGCGCTGCATCCGGATGCGTTCGTCGTCAAGGCGTTCAACACGATCTCGTGGCCGCAGATGATGGATCCGAAAGCCGAAAGCACACCGCCCGTGGTACCAATTGCCGGCAACGACGAATCATCAAGAGAAAGGGTCGCAGCCTATGTCTCCGCCATGGACCTGGATCCACTCGATCTGGGCGGCATCGAGAATGCACAGTGGACTGAACGCACGGTTGTTATAGCGCTGAATAATGCGTTCACCGGGAAGGAGAAATTCGACGTCATCCTGCAACGACGCGACTAACGCCCGGGCATCGCATCCCAGTATTCGAGCAGGTTCATCTTTTCGAGCAGCGGCCGCCAGCGTGGGTCGTCGTGCAGCGGCTCGAGGAATGGGTCAAGCAAAAGATAGGTCATGCCTCCGTCACGGATTTCATAGCCCGTTTCAAGCCATTCGAAGGCTTCGTCCGGGTTTTCGTGGATCGTATAAATCTGGGCGATCTGGTAGCTGAATGCAGTCCCGAGGTTCTCGATCACCCATTCCAACCCCGCCGCCGCCTCGTGGTGGCGCCCGACCGGATACAACGTGAAGGCTGAGACAACCTGAAAGTAGACCTCGTTATCCCACGTCGTTAGTGCGTCAGTCCGCTCTGCAGCCTCATCGTATCGACCTTGCATCATCAGCGGGACCAAGGCGTCGCCCGGCCAGGCATCTCGCCCGTGTACATCTTCGTTCTTGCGATAAAACTCGAGCGAGCGGTCCCAGTTTCCCGCAAAAGAATATGCATCGCCCGCGTATTCCAGGCGGACTTTGCTCAGCGGATCCTGGCTGACTGCCTTATCGGAATATTCGATCATCTTGTCGATCTGGCCGAGTGTCTGGTGATACCTGGCGGCCATTTCCAGTACGTCAGGGTTGTTGGGCCCGGCTAGTAATGCGCGGTCTATCAACTCTCGTGCCGCCGTCCAATCCCACTCGTAAATCAGCGCGAAACGAGCGAGGAGCGCCCACGCCTCAGCCAGCTCCGGGTCCAGGGTCAATGCGTGTTCGGTCCATTTGCGAGCGAGCGCGGTTCCTTCATCGAGGTCCATCATCCCGAAGTTCGCCATTTCCCGGATCGCTCGTGCCCGACCGTACCAGGCCGGCGCATAGGCCGGATCAATATCGATAACAGCCTCGAACAGTTCGATGGCGCGCGGCCAGTATTCCAGCCCATCCAGATCCAGGTAATGCAGGCCCTCGAGATACATCGCGTAGGCCTCGGGGTCGGTCTGAGTGGTTTTCGGCGCCTCACCGAGCAGTGTGACGTGCAGTTCATCAACAACCTTTCTCGCAATCTCGTCCTGAATTGCGAAGATGTCATCAAGCTCGCGATCGTAGGTCTCGGACCAGAGGTGCTTGTCCGTGTCGGCGTCAATCAGCTGCGCCGTAATGCGGACTGTCATGCCGGACTTCCTGACACTGCCTTCCAGAACGTGTTCAACGCCCAGCTGTTCCGCGATGGTCGGAATGTCGACTTCCTTGTCTTTGAACTGGAACGCCGAAGTACGCGAGGTCACCTCGAGCTCGGGAATCTTGGCCAGCAGGTTCAGAAGTTCTTCGGTGATGCCATCGGCGAAGAACTCGTTACTCGCATCGTCACTCATATTGGCGAACGGCAATACGGCGATGGATGGTTCGCCAGCTTCAGTTGCGACCACTTCTTCGTGATCGTGCTCGAATACGAATTTGTCCAGCGCAAAGTAGGCGACGGCTGCCAAGAGCAGGCCGATGATTGTGTAATTGAGTTTCTGCCCGGTCTCGTGTGTGATTGACTGTGTCCGGTCGACATCCCTCTCGCGCTTGACGCCTTCGGGCGTCATCTCGAAGGCCCAGGCGAAGATAATCGCGATGGGAAAGCCCAGGATCAGGACGTAGGCCACGCCGGACTGGAACCAGTCAGGCAGTCGCAGCGCCGGGCCGAGCGTATCTCCCACCTGCAACAACAGCCACGCGACGATGACGTAGGCGACGGCGACGCGGAAGACATTACGGCGCTTAAGTTCCTGAAAAAACGACATATTCCTAGACTACCACGTAATCAACGCGGGTCATCACACTCGAATTCGTCGTCGCCCGACGCCCGGCAAAATTCTGGAAATCCATTCGCTTGCCAATACTCGAGTATTCCAAGGTTTCGAATAACTTCGTCGAACTGCTCGCTCTGCCGAAACCGAGCCGCAATCGGCGTCCAAATGGCGAAGCTCGCTGAACTTCCTGTTTCAAGATATAAGTCGAAGGCATCGAACGCGAGGTAGATTGCCGGCATGGCGTCCAGAGAATCCTGGGAATCAGTTCGACGCATCCAGTCCTGAAGCCGGGCAAGACCGACACTATGATCGGCTGCTGGCGCCGCGAGCGCGTCGACCCATAGTGCGGCAGGTGCGCCTGGCACGTCCAATTTCGCGTGTGCCAGCGAAATCGCCAGCGTCCTCTCGCCCCGTTGTACGTAGACCGGCACGAAGAACTCGGTCGTGGAGTGGAAATTCTGATCCAGGGTTGGTTCAAAGAGTTCAAGGGCTTTGTCGATGTCGCCCTGATTCAGGTACGTTCCGGCCAGGAAGTGCACACAGTTCAAATACCCCGGATCGATGTCAATGCACCTCTGAAACAGGCGTCGTGCTTCCTCGAAGTAACCCAGGTCAGTCATCGCGATCCCTTTCCACAGAATCGCTGTCGTATTTTTCGGATCATTAACGATCGCGATGTCGTATTGCTCGAAGGCATAGGCATAGTCAGCCTCGCCATTCCTGCCAGTTTGTGCGAGAACCGCATAGGCCATTGACAAATTCGGGTCGATCGCCAGTGCCTTATTGGCTGCTTCGACCGACAGCGGCAGGTGTTCGATTCCGTCCCCCGGCAGCCAATCGTCGGCAACGGCCTCTGCCGCCGCCAGCCCCTCCCAGGCGCGGGCGAAATCCGAGTCCAGCGAAATCGCTTCGTTGAAAAGACGAATGCTCTCTTCAATTCGTTCTCGTTTGATGAAGAGTTCCCGAGCCTCGAGATAGAGCTCATAGGCATCAACGTTCGTGGTCGCTGCCTGAACGTCAACGACGACCTCCTCGAGAATGCCGAGTTCGTCCTTGAGCGCGTTGACGATGGCTTTGCCGATCTCGTCCTGGATCGCAAAAATGTCGTCCAGTTCACGGTCGAAGTTGTCGGACCAAAGGTGCCGATCCGTGCCCGCTTCAATGAGCTGAGCCGTAATACGAATACGATCCCCTGATTTGCGAACGCTGCCTTCCAGTATGTGCGCGACACCTAGCTCATTGGCGATATCCGGAATGCCAAGCGATGAATTGCGATATGCGAACGCAGACGTACGCGACGCGACCTTCAACCCGTCAATACGAACCAGCAGGTTAAGCAATTCCTCCGATAATCCATCAGTAAAAAACTGCTGATCTCCCTCCTCGCTTAGATCCGCAAAAGGAAGGACGGCGATCGATGCCTCGCCAACGATCGGGAGTGCTTCAGTGGCAGGCTCAGCTTCCTCTGTCGGGGTAGTGCTCTCAGGTATGAGGCGATCAGCGACCATTCCGCCTATCGCCAATACCAGCAGGACTGCGATTACGGTACTGATCTTCTTGCCCGTGTCCGGCGTGATCGACGAGGTGCGGTCAACATCCGTCTCACGCTTCAGGCCTTCCGGCGTCATCTCGTAGACCCACGAGAAAATCAGTGCCGGCGCAAGACCGATCAACAACATCATGAACACAAACGACCCCGTCCACTCGGGCACGGGCAAGATCGATGACAATACATCGGTGAGCTGCAGCAGCAGCCAGGACGAGACGAAATAGAGGATCGCAACGCGGATGACGTTGCGGCGTTTTAGCTCACCGACAAATGACATTTGCCGATTGTAAAAGAAATGGTGCCGGATAGGTGACTCGAACACCTGACCCCATCATTACGAATGATGTGCTCTACCAACTGAGCTAATCCGGCACAGAATGCGGCGCGCAGTATAGCCGCGCGGGCCAGCGACGAAAAGGGGTCAAGCCAAATTTCTTGGCGGGGCGCCGCGTCCCTTGATTACCACCTCAATACTGTCGAGATGAAAGTCTTTCGGTAGCTTCGGCAGCCCGGTGACCTCGATCGACGGAAGCGGAATGTCTGTCAGTTCGCCGGTATCCATATTGTAGAAGTGATGATGTGGCTCGGTCGTCGAGTCATAGAAGAGCCGCTCCGGATCCACTACACACTCTTTGACCAGTCCGCGCTCCCCAAACAGCTTCAGCGAGTTGTACACCGTCGCTTTCGACACGCCGCTGCCTTGCACACGTAGACGATCAATAATCTGCTCGGCCGACAAGTGCTGGGGCTTCTCCAGCAAAATACCTGCTACTTCAATACGTTGCGGAGTCGGCAGAATGCCATGTTTGTCGAATTCAGCGAGGATTTCGCTGCGCTGCATTTGTGATTCCCTTAAGACAATCTTGATTACGCGCACACGATATCACGCATTTCATTGTGAATCTCTGCCCCGAAATCGTCCGTTTTTGGCTTAAGCGCAAAGATTGAGCTGTTCCCTCCGCTACCGGGCAAGCAAGACACTACCGGCAGGACAAGGAGGTCCGTATGTACCGGAATCGAGGCTTCACCCTCTACGAATTGCTGATGACCGTCGGGCTGGTTGCCCTGCTGCTGGCCCTTGGTCTCCCATCCTTTACGGCGACATTGGCGAGGAGCCGCCAAGCCGTTGAAATAAATGCCCTTTTCCATGCAGTGCACCTCGCAAGGAAAGAGTCAATCATGCGACGCAAGGTGGTCTCGCTTTGCCCGAGCGCGGACGGGCAGCGCTGCGATCGCGGCACGGATTGGTCGGCTGGCTGGATCATGTTCGAGAACAGCGATCGCGATTCACCGCCTCAACTGGACCAGGGCGAATTGCTCCTGCAGTGGCACCGCGTCGCTGACGATGTCCTGATCCAGGCCAATCGCCGCGCATTCACGTTGAGAGCGACATTTCTACGCGCCACCAATGGCACTTTCATCGTCTGTGACCGCCTGGGGCGCATCCCGGCAAAAGGGCTGATCGTCAGCTATACCGGGCGCCCCCGGGTTGCCTTTGAGCGAACCAATGGCAGCCCCTACATTTGTGCGGATTAAGTCAAATCGGTGGCACTGAAATTGACCGCTTGTCGGGGGCAAAGTGCCGCTTGTCGGGTAGTCGAAAACCGCTCGTCATGAGTCTTTATAGTGGCGCGCATGGACAAGAGAACTCAATCCGGCTTCACCCTGTACGAACTGCTGATCACGGTCGTAATCGTGGGCATCATCCTGTCGTTCGGAATTCCGAACATGCTGGCGTTCAACCAGAACGGCCGCATGACGGGTACCGCCAACGACCTGCATTCTGCTTTTCACCTGGCACGCAGCGAATCGTCTCGGGCCAAGACTAATATTACCGTCTGCGCGAGCTCCAATGCGCTTGCAGCGGGCGCGAATTGTCAGGGCACCTGGGACCAGGGGTTCATCGTGTTCGTGGATAACGATGGGGATATCAATCGCAGCGGCGCGACCGAAACGGTCCTGCGCGCACACGGCCCGATCGCAGACGGTGTAAACCTGACCGTTGAGAACGCGGCAGACTACTTCAGCTACTCGTCGACCGGACTGGGACGCATCAATGTTGGTGGCAACCCGGCCGTGTCTCGGATCGTCATGTGTGATGAGCGCGGCACGACTACGGCCGCCGGCGGCAGATCCGCCGCTCGGCTGTTCATAGCCACGCCGCTCGGTCGAGCGACTGTCTTCAATACGAAGTCAATAATCGACGACGCTCTGACCGACATGGGCGAGACCTGTCCATAAAGGAATGCACACGATGATTCTCAGAAATTCAAAAGGTTTTTCGCTGGTTGAGGTCTTGATCGCGCTGATCATCATGTCCGTGGGCATGCTGGGCATCGCCGGGCTTTACGTGCAAAGCATGCAGGCAGGACGAACGTCGATGTTGCGCCACCATGCGGTTACGTTGGCAGGCGATGTCGCTGATCGCATTCGAGCAAACCCGGCGGCCGGTGCCGCATACGCCGCGAGTCCGGGGCAGAACTTTAACTGCGTGAGCGCCACCGCCAATTGCAATGTTGCGCAGATGGCCGCGCATGACATTTTCTTGTGGCAAGCGCATGCCAGCGAATTCCTGCCGGCGATGGCCGACGGCTCGGACCAGGTCGTCGTGACCTTTAACGCTGGCACCCTGCCGCCGATGTACACCATCACTGTCCGCTGGGACGAGCCGACACCGGACGAAAATACATCAGCCTACTCGATTCTCGTTCCGGTTAACCCGTTTTAGGAGCGACGCGACATCATGCAGAACAAATCAAACACAATGCGCCGCCAGTCAGGCCTCACACTTGTTGAACTCATGGTGGCCCTGGCTATTGGGTCGTTCCTTATCATGGGTGCCATCCAGATTTTCAGCCAGAGCCGCCAGGCATTTGTCGTCAATGAATCGATTGCGCGCGTTCAGGAAACTGCCCATTTTGCGATGGACACAATCGAAGCTGACTTGCGCATGGCGAGTAACTGGGGTCGCAACAGCCGCGGTCTGGCCGTAGAAGGACGTTCACTCGTTGGCGACGCCAACCCGAATGGTTTTACGGTTCCTGTGACGGCTGCCGGTCCCACGTGTGGCGACGACTGGGCGTTTGACCTTGCGCGGCCTATTGATGGTTCCGATAACGCTTATAACCTGGTTTGCGCTGCGGATGGTGGCGCCCAGGGCAATTCTGACGTCGTGACGATACGTCGCGCGAGCGTCTTGCCGACAGCGCCGGAGGCAGGCCGCCTGCAACTGCAATCAACACGTATTCAGGGCGAGCTGTTTGAGGTCGTAGATATTCCTGGTGCCTTCCTGCCCGTGACCAATCACCCAGTCACGGGAGCGCCCTCTTCCGCCACGCATAACCTGGTCGTCAACAGCTACTACGTGTCTCCGACATCAGACCTGATTCCTGGTGTACCGACGCTGCGCCGCAAGACTTTGACTGTCCGCAACGGCGAGCCGTTTATCGAAGACCAGGAAGTCGCCCCCGGCGTAGAGAACATTCAACTGCAGTTGGGCATCGACCTGGACGAAGACAACACAGTCGATCGCTACGTTAATCCTGGCGACGACGTCTACAACCCGGCTGCAGGTGGTTATGTGCCGGGTGCGCGAGTCATGACCGCCCGCATATGGGTCCTGGTCCGGGGAGTGACCACGGAATTCGGCATCCAGGATGCTCGAAACTACCAGCCGGCCAACGCCAACATCGGCCTGGTCAATGACGACTTCCGACGCTTACTGGTCTCCAAGACCATTTTATTGCGTAATGCCAGAACCTGATCGAGAGAAAGACAATGAAATTCAATACAAAACATTTCAGCAATCGCGACAAGCAACAAGGTGCGGCTCTCGTCGTCGGCCTGATGCTGCTCGTCGTCATTACGGTGCTCGCGATTTCGGGCATGAACACGGCGACGACAGAACTCGCCATGGCCCGCAACGACCAGGCCTATGAAGACGCATTCCAGGCAGCTGAGAGAGGCATTGCAACGGCCCTCTCACAAGGTCAGTTCGTAACGACGGGAACCACGGCACTGGCGCAGACAATCTCGTCGTACCAGAACATCGATACAACCATACAGTTCGAGGATTCGACGCTGGTTCCGGACAAGGCTTTCAGTCTTGGTGTTGGCAGCGGCATCTCGGCTTACCATTTTATCGCCACGTCGCAGGCGGAATTCCTCCGCGACCCAGGCAACGTCACGGATCGCGACTCGACTGCGACCCACACACAAGCTTTTTATGTCGTCGGCCCGGAACTGTCGGCGCTCTAAGCGGTAGAAAGAACGGAGTCTTATCATGAAACTTAAACTATTGATTGCCGCCGCATTGCTCAGCCTGGCATTGCCAGCTGCAGCAGAATTCAAACAAGTGGCAGAAGCCTATGAAGTTGCACTAAGCGACCTTCGACTGCCGCGTGGCGATGGTGGGACGGTAGCGTTCAAGGAATGCGCGAATTGCGAATACAGACGTATCCGTGTTGGCGCAGACATTAGCTATCGCCTCAACGGGAAAAGCGTATCGCTGAAAGAATTCCGTAAAGCCATGGCCACCGTGCAGGACCGCAAACGCGAAGCGGTTTCTGTACTTCATCACCTCGAAAGGAATCAGGTTATCGCTGTGTCGGTAAACCTCTGAGGGTATCAATATGAACAAGCTAATTCGTAAATCGACAGGGATCGTTCTCGGATTGATGCTGGCACTCGTCAGCGGATCGCCGGTACTCGCGGATGACACAGAGCTCTTGCTCGTGGCACCGCCCGAGCCGGCCGCCCTCAAACCGAACGTTTTGTTCATCCTCGACACCTCCGGGTCGATGGGCGACATACAGACAACAGGTCAGGCGTACGACCCGAACACGGATTATTCGGCGTTCGGCACTTGTGATCCCAATAGCCTATATTGGGGCGACGGGACCAGCACTCCAGTCTGCGACGTCGCCAACACGAGATTCATCGCCAAGGGCGCCTGGCACTGCGACGATGCGTCGATCCAGATCGCAGGCGTCGGTGCCTACACTGGCGTGTTGGTTCAATACCGGTCAAATGCCGGTGGCATGTTGGAATGGCTCGAACTCGAACCAGGAATCAACTTTAACCCGGTCGAATGTCAGTCTGATAGCTCATTGCACGGTGAGAACGGCGGAGTAGATCCGTTGGAGGTATACGCAGTATCGGGTTCGGGTACGGTGTTTGATCCGTGGACATCAGATCCCGCGCAGGAAGTCGCCTGGGGCAGCTCTGGCAAGAGCACGACCTATACAATTCACGACGGCAACTACCTCAACTACCAGAACGATCCCGCGACAGAGGACTTGTCTCGATCGCAAATAATGAAAAATGCGACCAAGAAGGTTCTCAACTCCGTCAACGACATGAATGTCGGCTTGATGCGCTTCAACAACGTCGAAGGCGGCGTCATCATCCAGGCACCGATTGACCTCGATACGAATCGGGCTGCGCTGAATGCACAGATCGACGCACTCAATGACGACGGCTGGACGCCGTTGTCAGAAACACTGTTCGAGGCTGCGCTCTTCTGGCAGGGACTGCCGGCGCACTACGGTGAATTAATCACGCAGCACACAACCGATCCGGATGCGTTCTCGTCCACAGATCCGGTTAATGTCTACGACCGTCCGGATATGCTGTCCTGCTCAAAGAACTTCAACGTGCTGATCAGTGATGGCCAGCCGACTGAAGACATCGACACACCCGATCTTCTTGGACAGCTTCCGCAGTGGAGCGCGACGCTCGCCGGCCGCACCGGTTGCACGGGCACGGGCGATGGCGCCTGCCTTGACGACGTGGGTGAGTACCTGTCCAAGAAGGACATCAACCCGGTCCTCAATGGCCGCCAGTCCGTGATTACGCACACGATTGCTTTCTCGCAGAATATTCCGATTCTGGAGGACACGGCGCGGCTGTCCGGCGGTCAGTACCTGCTTGCAGACGATACTGACTCGCTGCTCGTCGCGCTGACGGAAATCGTCTCGCAGGTTGAAGAACGTGCGCTGTCGTATACCGCGCCAGCAGTTTCGGTGAACACGTTCAACCGGACGCGAAACCTGAATGACGTCTACCTGACGATGTTTGGCGCGCGCGGCTACGCGCACTGGCCGGGTAACCTCAAGGCCTATCGAATCAAGGGTGGCAAGATTGTCGATGCCCTGGACGCCGATGCCGTCGACCCGGGCACAGGCTTCTTCTATCCGACGGCCCGTTCCTTCTGGACCTCGGGCCAGGCGGATGGCAACGACGTGCTTCTGGGCGGAGCAGCCAACGAGCTGCCTATCCCGGCCGACCGCCGCCTGTTCACTGACAACGGCTTAGACAGCACCCTCTCGGGCGCCAGCAATGCCATCTCTGTCGGCAACATAGACAAGTACACACCGGCCGATTTCGGCATCGTTACGGGTGGTCCGGAGTTGACTGACGTCATCAACTGGATGCGCGGCGCGGACGTACTCGACATCGACGGTGACCCGACCACGACGGTGCGTAATGCGATGGGCGATCCATTGCACGCACGCCCGGCCGCGGTCGTTTACGGCGGCACAGTGCAAGACCCGGTTTCGGTCGTATACACGGCGACCAACGACGGCTACCTGCACGCTATTGATGGGACGACTGGCGCGGAGCTTTGGTCCTACGTACCCAAGGAGCTGCTGCCACGTATGGCCACGCTCTATCAGGACCCCGCGATGAATTACAAGATGTACGGCATCGACGGGGACATAGTTCCAGTCCTGCGCGACGTGGACGGTGACGGCCAGATCGAAGCAGTTGACGGCGATCTCGCGCTGATCCTGTTCGGCATGCGTCGTGGCGGATCCACCTACAGGATGCTCAATGTCACGGACAAGAATAATCCTGTCCTGGTCTGGGAGCGCGTACTCGATCAGGGCGGGCAAAGCTGGTCAGCACCTGTCGTAACTCGAGTCGATATATCGGATGTGACGCAGAATGCCTTCAACGCAGTTGCCGTGATTGGCGGCGGTTATGATGGCGTCAATGACACAGCGGCGTTCAATCCGGCCCCGGATGGCGTAGGTGCGGGCATCCATATGCTTGACCTGCTGACTGGCGCAACGGTCTGGCGCGCGGGTTACACGAACTCCGGTGCCGACCTGGAACTCGACACGATGACCCGTGCTATCCCGACGCGGATCAAGGTCATCGACATCAACGGTGACGGTCTTGCCGATCGTATGTACGCCGCTGACATGGGTGGCCAGATCCTGCGCTTTGATATTGCCAACGGCGACCCGGTCGCTTCGCTGGTTGCTGGCGGTGTCATCGCTCAGCTCGGTGGCGAAGGGCACCCTGGAAATAACCCGAGCACAGCAAACACACGTCGATTCTACAATTCACCTGACGTAGCCATGTTCGCCGATGAACGCCAGAATCGTCGCTTCATCTCGGTGAGTATTGGGTCCGGCTACCGCGCGCACCCACTGGATCTGAGTGCGACAGACGAGTTCTACTCGTTGCGCGATCCCGACATTTTCAACTCTCTGACGCAGGATGACTACGACAACTACACTCCCATTGACAGATTGGATCTTGTCGACGTCACTGGGCGTGTAAATGTAAATATCACGGAAGCGGACGCCGGCTGGAGACTGACGTTGCCTGATAACCAGATGGTGTTGGCTGACTCGGTCACGTTCAACGACGAGGTGTTTTTCGTATCCTTCACGCCAGACTCAACGGGCGCAGCCGCCTGTAATGTCGGCCAGGGTACGAATTTCCTGTGGCGCGTCAGCATCCTGAATGGCGATCCGATTCTCGAAGACCTCGGTAACATCCCTGTCGGCAGCGAGGACGAAGCACGTCGCACACAGCTGGCCCAGGGTGGTATCGCTCCATCTCCGCAATTCCTGTTCCCGAGTCCCGATGATCCGAACTGCACAGGTGCCGACTGCGCGCCACCGCCGATCGGCTGTATCGGTGTCGAGTGTTTCGATCCAGGTTTCCAGAACAACCCGGTTCGCACACTCTGGACGCAGGACGGAATCGAGTAGAATGTGGCATGGTTCCGGGCGCGCCGCGCCCGGAACCTCCATACTCGTCAAGAACCAATTCGTTACGGGATTTCAGATATGCAAATGCGCAAGCACATGCGTGGCGTCACGCTCATCGAACTAATGATCGTCGTAGTCGTGGTCAGTATTCTTGCAGCCGTTGCCTACCCCAATTACCGTGATTACGCGGCACGCGCAAAGCGCAATGAGGCCCGTGCGGCGCTCTTGCAGCTCGCGACCAACCAGGAACGCTTCTACCTGAATAACAACACTTTTAGCGCCGACATGACCCAACTCGGCTTCGCGAATGACCCGTTCACGACGGACTCCGGGTCCTATGTGGTCGACGTGACGGCGGCCTCGCCGAGCAACTTCAGTGCGACAGCTACCTATCAGCTCGGTGGCAACGAAGCGACTAAATGTTTGACCTTTACGCTCGACGGTCGCGGCGCGAAGACATCCGGCCCGGACACAAACTGCTGGGTTCGCAAACGCTAGGAATCAGTTTGTTGTTCCGGCTTCGCATTTTCTTCTCGTCCTGAGAAGAACAACGCATCGATTATCAACAACGCTGCGCCGACAGTGATCCCCGCGTCGGCGACGTTGAACGATGGAAACGGATCGAAAAACGGCACACCGGCAAACCGCACCTGGATAAAGTCGACGACGTATCCCAGCATAATCCGGTCGATCAGGTTGCCGACGGCACCGCCGAGTACGAGTGCAAGCCCTGCCCCCAGCACAGCCTGGCCCTGATCCCGAATTCGCCAGAGCCAGACAGCAATGACGCAGCTTACGCCGGTAGCGAGCGTCACAAAAAACCAGCGCTGCCAGCCCCCGGCGTCGGCCAGAAAGCTGAAGGCCGCACCTGGATTGCGCTGATGCGTCAGATTGACGAATGAATTGAGCGGGACCTTGTCGTAAAGGGCCACCCATTCGACGATCGCCCACTTGGTCAGCTGATCCGCCGCAACAATGACGATTGCCACCACCATCCAGATGATGAATCGTTTGTTCCCCTGTGTATTCGGTTCAGCCATAGTTTCAATATCCGGTTACGCGATGTTTGCCGTCAGCGCCAATCGTGCATTCTCTTCGTCAATCCTCATCTGCGCAACCAGGTCGTTCACCGATTCGAAGCGTTCCTCGTCGCGCAGGTGCTCGATAAAGTCGACATGAATGTACGCGCCGTAAATATCGCGGTCGAAATCAAACAGGTGAACCTCGAGCAGAGGCTTCGTGAGATCGAAGGTCGGGCGCGTTCCGACGCTCGCAACACCGTCGGCCGGGCCGCCAGGTAACCCATGCACCCGTACGGCGTAGATTCCGGCTACCGCGCTCTGGCGCCGCCGAAGGTCCACATTGGCTGTCGCGTAGCCCAGGGAGCGTCCAACCCGTCTGCCGCGAATGACGCGCCCGGACATTCGATAGGGGTGGCCAAGGAGTGCGGTCGCGCGGGCCACGTCGCCGGCCGCTAGCGCGTCACGAATTGCTGTGCTACTGACACGAATTCCTTCAACCATAACGCTCCCGACGCGTTCGACCGTAAACTCCAGGGCCCGTCCCGCCCGTTCAAGTTGCGCCATCGTACCTTCGCGCTTGCGCGCAAACCGAAAATCGTCCCCTATCACAATGTGACGCGCATTCAGTCCATGGACGAGCACTCGTCGAATGAAGGCATCAGCCGCAATGCCGCGCATCGCTGCACTGAACCTCGGGCAATAGAAAATGTCGATGCCGTACTCTGCGAGCGCATCAAACTTTTCACGAAATCGCATAAGCCTGGCCGGGGGAGCCGCCGCTGAGAAGAACTCTTTCGGGGTCGGCTCAAAACTCATGACGACGGATGGTACACCGCGATCAGCAGCCTCGTTTGTCACCTGGTCCAATAACTTGCGATGCCCCGGATGAAGGCCGTCGTAGGATCCAATCGTCACAACACTGCCATCGGTTAGCTGATCGTAAGGGAGGTCGGACAGGTGTCGGATGAGCCGCATGCTAGTCGTGCCTCATGCGAAACTGGGCCGGCCTGAGCCCCAGCATCACGAGTGCGACGAAGTAAGCACCTGCGCCCGCAGCGACCGAAAGGGAGAGCCATACGACGCGCTCAAGGAGTCCAGCCGCCATCCACCACGTCGCTGCTCTTTGCAGCTGCAGCAGTACGGCAATCATCGCGGCATTGGCAACCACGACACGCAACAGCAACCCACCCCAGCCGGGCGCGTGCCGAATCACCCCGGCCTTGCGCAAGCCAAGATACAGCAGCACTGCATTGAGGACAGCCGCAAACGAGGTCGCCGCTGCAAGGCCCGCGTGGGGGCCTGCAAATCCGCTGCTGCTCAGGTACCAGGCGGACGAGGAACCAAGCACCAGGTTCGCAAGCAACGCAACGATGCCGATACGAACGGGAGTCCGTGTATCCTCCCTGGCAAAGAACGCGGGTGCCAGGACCTTTACGAAAGAAAAACCGACCAGGCCGATCGCATACGCCTGCAAAGCGAGGACGGTCATATTGACCGACCTTGCATCGAATTCGCCACCGTGGAAGAGCGTGATAATCAATGGCCCCGCAAGGATGATCAGGCCGACTGCCGCCGGTACCGCGATAAGCACGGCTATCCTCATCGACCATTCAAGCGTCTCGGAGAATACTCGGCGATCCCCGTTCGCCCAGAGCCGTGACAGGTACGGCAGCGTTACGGTCGCCAATGCGATTCCGAAAAGTCCGAGCGGAAACTCCATCAGCCGATCTGAGTAATACAGGTAGCTGATGCTGCCAACAGGCAGCAACGACGCGATGATGCCGCTCAGGAGGACGTTGATCTGCGCGACGGACGAACCAAATATCGCAGGCACCATCAACTTGAATGCACGCTTGACGCCATCGTGCCCTGGCCGCCATTTGGGACGCGGTAACGCGTGAATACGAGCAAGAAACGGCAATTGGAAGAGCAACTGGGCGAGACCAGCCACAAACACGGCATAGGCCAGGGCCATGATCGGTTGATCCAGCATGGGTGCCACCCAGACGGCTGCCACGATAAGCACCACGTTCAGAATCACCGGAGTAAAGGCTGGCACGGCGAACCGACCGTTCGTATTCAGAATTCCGCCCGCAAAAGCTGTGAGCGATACGAAGAAGAGATAGGGGAATGTGAACCGCAACATCAATGCGGCGAGATCAAAGTCCCCGCCGTCACTCACGAAGCCTGGTGCGACAATCAGCACGAGGAGCGGCGCGCCGATCACACCAATTAGTGTCACAACGAATAATACGACCGCAAATGTGCCGGCCATCGCATCCAGGTACTCACGGGTTTCTTCCGGGCCATGCTGCTCTTTGTAGCGCGCCATGACGGGCACGAATCCGGCCGAAAAGGCGCCCTCGGCGAAGAATCTGCGCAACATATTCGGGATACGCTGGGCGACCAGGAACGCATCCATCAGCAGCCCGGCGCCGAAATATCGCGCAAATACGATATCCCGCACCAGCCCGAGGATTCGCGACAGCAGCGTCATGCCGCTGACGATCGAGGTCTTAAGCGCTAACTTCAGGCCAGATATACGTTTTTTGCCATCCATGAGGCGCTAAGTGTAGCCCAAAATCGGGCTCCCAAATGTGATTGACAATGGTCCCTCGGGCGCGAATAATACGCGGCTCTTTGAACTCAGGACACGGTTTATACCAGTGGCAAACATCAAATCAGCTCAGAAGCGCGCCCGCCAGGCGGAAAAGACCCGTAAGCACAACATGGGTCTGCGCTCCATGATGCGTACCAAGATTAAGAACGTCGTCAATGCATGCGATGCAGGCGACAAGGAAGCAGCTACAGCAGCGTACAAGGATGCTGTGCCTGTCATCGATAGCATGATCAACAAGGGCATTGTTACCAAGAACAAAGCCTCGCGTCATAAAAGCCGTTTGAACGCCCGGGTTAAAGCACTCTCTGCTTAAGCCCCCTCGGCTTCTTCCTCTTCTTTAATCTCTTCCAGCGCCTGAATCACCGCGTGCCCCAGGGCCTCGGTGCCGGCGCCTGTGGCCGCGCTCACCTCGAAAACCGGCCCATCCCACTCGAGTTCATCAAGTAGCATCTCGCGGGCAACCTCGAGGTCTGGAGGCGTGAGCAGGTCTGTCTTGTTAATGACCAGCCAGCGGGGCTTCTCAGCCAGATCCTCCGAGAATTTCTCGAGCTCCCTGGCGATCGCCTTGACTTCCCTTGCCGGCTCCGCATTTGGATCGATCGGCGCAATATCAACCAGGTGCAACAGTAGCCGGGTGCGCTGCAGGTGCTTGAGAAACTGGATACCCAAGCCCGCGCCTTCCGACGCACCTTCGATCAGGCCCGGTATATCGGCCATGACGAAACTCTGGTACTGACCGACGCGGACAACGCCCAGGTTCGGGTGCAATGTGGTGAAAGGATAGTCCGCGATGCGCGGTTTGGCCTGCGACATTGCCGTGATCAGGGTCGATTTGCCGGCATTTGGCATACCCAGCAAGCCAACATCTGCGAGCACTTTTAGCTCGAGCTTCAGGTGCCGCGCTTCGCCCTGTGTGCCATTGGTGGTCTTGCGGGGGGCGCGATTCACACTGCTTTTGAAACGTGTGTTACCCAGGCCGCCACGACCGCCCTCCGCCACCATTTGGCGTTGCCCCGCTTCGGTCAGGTCGCAAATCAATTCGCCCGTGTCCACGTCGTGAACCGCTGTACCCTGCGGCACGAATACTTCGAGGTCCTCGCCCGAACGCCCGGTTTTGTTGCGGCCGGACCCGCCCTGACCGCCCTCGCCCTTGAATTTGCGGGCGACCCGAAAATCGGCAAGTGTGTTCAGCGATGTGTCAGCCACGAGGTAGACGCTGCCACCATGGCCTCCGTCCCCCCCATCGGGCCCGCCACGCTCGACGAACTTCTCACGGCGGAAGCTCAGGCAACCGTGACCACCGTTGCCCGCGAGTACGCGGATTGTTGCTTCGTCGACAAATTTCATGGCTGGATTCTAGTGGACAATTACTCTAATACGAAAAACCCCGCAGGAGCGGGGTTTTTGAAAACTGTAGGAGTGACCATCGGCCTGTACGAGCGGCGACTCGCCGCGATCGCGGCCGATGGCCGCTCCTACGATAATCTATTACGCGTCCAGGACGCTCACAAACTGCCGGTTCTTCGGACCCTTCTTCTCAAACTTCACGTGTCCGTCCTTCTTGGCGAACAACGTGTGGTCGCGACCCAAACCAACATTCGGGCCGGCGTGAAAACGAGTGCCGCGCTGGCGAACGATGATGTTGCCCGCGATGACCTTCTCACCGCCGTAGATTTTGACGCCTAAGCGTTTACTTTCCGAATCGCGACCGTTCTTACTACTACCGCCTGCTTTTTTATGTGCCACTTGAGTGTACCTGTCTGTTTCATCACCCAGGCAATGCCAGGGCTTCGTTAAAGGATTGCCTTAGTCAGCCGACTTCTTGGCGGCTTTCTTCTTCGCGGCCTTCTTCTTGGCCGCCGGCTTCTTGGCAGCTTTCTTCTTGGCTGCCGGCTTCTTAGCCGCTTTCTTCTTCGCTGCTGGCTTCTTGGCCGCGGGTTCCTTCGCTACCTTCTTGGCCTCGGGCTTCTCGTCAGCGTCCTTCTTTGGCGCTGCCGCCTTGCCCGAGCCGCCTGTAATGCCCGTAATTTCCACCTCGGTGAAGAACTGGCGATGCGAACCCTGGCGCAGGTAGTTCTGGCGGCGCTTGAACTTAACCACCGGGACCTTCCTGGTCTTGCCCTGCCGAACGACCTTGCCGCTTACCGTACTGCCGGACAGCAGTGGGCTGCCGACCTTGATGTCGCTGCCTTCACCAACGAGGAGAACCTCGTCGAACTTGATCGTGGCGCCCTCGTCAGCCTCAATTTTCTCGAGACGCAGGACATCACCTTTAGCCGCGCGGTACTGTTTACCGCCGCTGCGAAAAACCGCATACATTATGTTTGCTCCAACTGGTAAGTCGCGAATCGCGCAACCTACTGAGAATTAAGATATTTTTGTGGGGCTGTGTTTTCGCCGTGCAAGCAGAGCAATGGCGGGCGCCACAAAAGAGCCGGAATTCTATAGATTCCGCGGCCCCGGGTCAACGTTACGGGGCTTTGAAATCCCACTG
>Ga0316194_10000261_pt1 | contig 31817 bp, 28 predicted proteins | sample CroRivsedime1_MG_FD_204936 | JGI IMG/M metagenome (GOLD analysis project Ga0316194, IMG submission 204936) | Coastal sediment microbial communities from Maine, United States - Cross River sediment 1 | ecosystem: Environmental > Aquatic > Marine > Coastal > Sediment | place: USA: Maine...
AAAGTAAGTGGCGCGACCGCACCCATTTTTCAGAAGGGTGTGACCGATGCACTGTTTTCAAATCCCTTGCCCCAGGTGCTGATCCTCACCGCCATCGTTGTCGGTATCTCCACCACCGCGCTGGGCCTGGGCATCGTGGTGCGGATCAAGGAAGAATACGGCACCATCGAGGAGCAGGATATCCAGGAGATTGACCGGCGGTGATCAACCTGGAGTCTCATTTGCCGGTACTGCAGGTCGTGGTGCCGATGTTACTGGCGCCCCTGGTGGTGTTGCTGCGTCCGCGCGGCACGGCCTGGGCAGCCAGCACTGCGATCAGCCTGATGGCGTTTGTTATCGCCTGTTACCTGGTTGCAGGTGTTTTGTCCGGCGAAGAGTATCGTTACGCGCTTGGCGCCTGGCCGGCGCCCTACGGCATCGCATTGCGGGTGGATGCCTTCAGCGCACTGTTGTTGATGCTGGTTACCGGGGCATCGAGTATTGCCCTGCTGGCGGCCAAGACCAGTATTGACCAGGGTATCGAAAGTCATCGGCAGCCCCTGTTTTTCTCGGCCTGGTTGCTGGTGCTGGCAGGCCTCGCCGGCATCCTGGTGGCGGCTGACGCCTTCAATATATTCGTGTTCATGGAAATATCCTCGCTGGCCAGTTATGTGCTGGTTGCAGGGGGGACGGACCGGCGTGCGCTGCCGGCGGTGTTCAAGTACCTGATCATGGGTACGATCGGCGCAACCTTTTACCTGATCGGCGTCGGACTGATTTATATGATGACCGGTACCCTGAACCTGGCGGATATGGAGTTGCGCATCCACCAGGTCGCCGACCAGAGACCCATCCTGGTGGCGGCCGGATTCATCACCGTCGGACTGGCTCTGAAAGCGGCAGTGTTTCCGTTACACGTGTGGCTGCCCAATGCCTATACTTATGCGCCTCATGCCGTCAGCGTGTTCCTGGCAGCCTGCGCTACCAAGGTCTCCATCTACGTTCTGCTGCGTTTTGATTTCGTCGTATTCCAGCAGAACCTGTCGGGACATGACCTGCAGTTCACTGCATTTCTGATGCCCCTGGCTGTACTGGCTATCCTGGTGGGCTCGGCGGTTGCAATTTTCGAAACCAATATCAAGCGCCTGCTGGCTTACTCGTCGGTGGCGCAGATCGGATACATACTGCTGGGCGCCAGCCTGGTGAGCCTGTCCGGCCTCACGGCCAGCCTGCTCCACATGTTCAACCATGCGCTGGCCAAGGGCGCATTGTTCCTCGCCGTGATGGGCCTGGCCACGCGCCTTGCACGACTGGACCTGGCCCACCTGGCCGGGGCCGCGCGCCAGATGCCATGGACGATGTCAGCGCTGGTCATTGCCGGGCTCAGCCTGATCGGCGTGCCCGGAACGGCCGGATTCATCAGCAAGTGGTACCTGGTGACGGCGGCCCTGCAGGAAGGCGCCCTGGGTATTGGGCTGGTTGCGGTCATCGTGGTGGGTTCGCTGATGGCCGTGGTTTACATCTGGCGCATTGTTGAAGCCGCCTGGTTTAAACAGCCGCTGGAAGAAAACATCGAATTACGCGAGGCGCCGCCGCTGATGCTAGGCGTGATCTGGTTGACCGCCCTGGCCAATGTATATTTCGGATTGATCACCGACTTGCCGCGAACGCTGGCGACCGACGCAGCGCAGTCGTTGCTGGGGCATCTGCCATGAGCGCCCAGTTTCTGATTCTTGCTGCCCTGGCCGTGCCGCTGGCCGGTGCTCTGCTGATCGGCATCGCAGGGCGTATTAGCGCAAACCTGCGTGAGACCATCACGCTGGTCACCGCCGGCATGCTGATTTACTGCGTGTGGAGTTTGCTGCCGGAAATCTACCAGGGAGGTCGGCCAGGCCTGCAATTGCTCGAAGTGCTTCCCGGCATCGAAATCGCCTTCCAGGCGGAGCCCCTGGGCATGCTGTTCGCGGCCCTGGCGTCGGGCCTGTGGCTGGTTAATTCGATTTACTCGATCGGTTATATGCGTGGGAATCGCGAGTCGAAACAGACCCGGTTCTACGTGATGTTCGCGGTTTCACTGGCCGCTACCATGGGCATTGCCTTCGCCGGCAACCTGTTCACGCTTTTCCTGTTTTACGAAATGCTGACGCTTTCAACTTATCCGCTGGTTTCGCACAAGGGCGACGCTAAAACCGTCAAGTCGGCGCGGGTTTACCTGGGCATCCTGATCTCGGCCTCAATTGGCCTGTTGCTGCCGGCGATTATCTGGACCTATGCGGTGGCCGGAACCGGTGACTTTACCGCGGGAGGCATTCTGCGCGGACACCTGGACGGTCCGGCAGTCGGGCTGTTGCTGGGTCTGTTCGTGTTTGGCGCGGCCAAGGCGGCTGTGATGCCAGTGCACCGCTGGCTGCCGGCGGCGATGGTGGCGCCGACACCGGTCAGCGCGTTGCTGCACGCGGTGGCGGTTGTGAAGGCAGGTGTTTTCACGATCACCAAAGTCGTTGTCTACATCTTCGGTATCGATTTTCTGTTCGCCGAGCCCAGCAGCGGCTGGTTGTTTTATGCGGCTGCTTTCACCATCATAGCGGCCAGTGTCGTGGCTCTGCGGCAGCAGAATCTGAAGCGGCTGCTGGCGTATTCGACCATTGCGCAGCTCTCGTATGTCGTCATGGCATCAGCGATTCTCAAACCGCTTGCCGAGGTCGGTGCGGCAATGCATATGCTGGCGCACGCTTTTGGCAAAATCACGCTGTTTTTCGCGGCAGGCGCCATCTACACAGCGTCGAAAAAGACAGAGCTCGGCCAGCTTCGTGGCATCGGGCGCCGCATGCCCATTACGATGACCGCTTTCACGATTGGCGCGCTGAGCATGATCGGCGTGCCGCCGACAGCAGGTTTCGTGTCCAAGTGGTACATCCTTGCCGGCGCTTTCCAGGCCGACAATTACGTGGCACTGGCCACCATCATTGTCAGCACCGCGCTCAATGCGGCTTACTTCTTGCCCATTGTCTACATGGTGTGGTTCGAGAAGGACAACACGCCGCCTGGCAAGGAGCATGGCGAGGCGCCTTTCGCTGCCGTGTTGGCGCTTGTCATCACGGCCTTGCTGACCATCGGGTTCTTTATCTACAACGGGCCGGCATATGAGCTGGAATCCCAGTTGGTCAGGGGGCAGCCATGAGCGCTTCCCGGCATGACAAAGGCAGAGCGGCAAACAACGGGAACGAAGTTTTGCGGAATAAAGATGACGCCTGGCTGGCCAGGCCCTCCACTATTCGCCTGTTATGGCGCGTTTTCGCACTGGTCCTGGTGGCATCGGTCGTGGCGCAACTGTTGTTCAAGGTCAAGGGCTATTTTGGAGTCGATGGCTGGCTGGGTTTTGGAGCGGTGTTCGGCTTTCTCGCCTGCCTGCTCATGGTGTTGTTCGCCAAGGTGCTCGGATGGGTGCTGAAGCGGGACGACGGCTATTACAGGAAGCGGGATGATGTTTGATTTCCTGCCTCCCGCATTGATCCTGCTGGCTGGTGCATTGCTCATCGGTCCGACGCGCGGTGTGCTGCGCACGGCCGTGGTGCTGGTGTTTCCATTGCTGACGCTGGTAGCCATTTGGCAGGTGCCCGATGGTGTCGTGCTTTCTTTGAATTTCCTGCAGTACCCGATCGAGCCGATCGAGGGCAGTGCGGTCCGCCGCCTGTTTGCGACCATTTTCGCGCTGATGGCTTTTGGCGGCGGGCTCTACGCGTACCGGCAGGCCAGGTGGTATGAACTGGCGGCCGCTTACGCATATGCTGCCGGCGCCATCGGCGTCAGTTTCGCCGGCGATTTGATCAGCCTGTTCCTGTTCTGGGAGCTCATGGCCTTGTTTTCGACGGTGGTTGTCTGGTGTGGCGGCACGCCAGGCGCGCGGGCAGCAGGCATCCGCTATGCCATTATGCACCTGCTGGGGGGCGTGATTCTGAAAGTGGGAATAGAAGGGGTCATGGTGCATACCGGCTCGATCGAAGTACAGCCGATGCTGGCCAACAATTTCGATACGTGGATGATCCTGATCGGCATTCTGATCAATGCGGCAGCGCCGCCAGTCTCAGCCTGGTTGTCAGATTCCTATCCGGAATCCAGCCCAACCGGCTCCGTTTTCCTGTCGGCATTTACCACCAAGACTGCCGTATTAGCGCTGATCCTGCTGTTTCCGGGCGAGCCCGTGTTGATCGGCATTGGCCTGTTCATGGTCATGTACGGGATCATTTACGCTTTGCTGGAAAACAACATCCGCCGCATCCTGGCCTTCTCAATTGTCAACCAGGTCGGTTTCATGGTCTGTGCCATCGGCATCGGCACACAGTTGGCGATCAACGGGGCGGCAGCCCATGCTTTCGCCCATATTATCTACAAGGCGCTGCTGTTCATGAGTGCCGGCGCAGTGGTTTACCGCACCGGCTTCAATAAATGCAGCGAGGTCGGCGGGCTGTTTCGGACCATGCCCTTGACTGCCGTATGCGGGATCATCGGTGCCCTGGCAATTTCGGGATTCCCGCTGACTTCAGGATTCACGACCAAGACCATGATTTCTCAGGCCGCGGCCAATGAAAGCCTGGTCGTTGTTTACTTCCTGCTCGCGGCGGCATCTGCCGGCGTATTCCTGCACGCAGGCATCAAGTTCCCCTGGTTCGTGTTCTTCCAGCGTGATTCCGGTCTGCGGCCAAAGGACGCGCCCTGGAACATGGCCGTCGCGATGGTGTTCTTCTCAGTGCTGTGCATCCTGTTTGGCGTGGCCCCCGAATTGCTTTACGCCTACCTGCCTTACCCGGTCGACTACCAGGCTTATACCCCGGGTAAGGTGGTTTTCTACCTGCAGTTGTTGCTATTCAGTGGTCTTGCATTCTTCCTGTTGCTGCCGCTGATGCGCCGCACCGAAACGATCAGCCTTGATACAGACTGGTTATGGCGGGTTGCCTTGTTGCGGGCCGTGCATTGGCTGGCCGCTGTGCTGGCCCGCCTCGGGGCGGCTGTAAAAGTTCTCGGCGACCGGATCGGGCGGCGCCTGGGTACAAGAGGACGCGCCCTGTTCGGCTCGGATACGCGCGAGGGAGAGCAGGTTCACGGTATTTTTGCCCGGGCCTGGCCGATTGGCACCACGGCCCTCTGGATCGCGGTCCTGCTGACCGCGTACGTGATTTTCTACTACCTGGGCTGAACTAGCCGGGCATTTTTACACAGGCATCCACGATCTTGCTTTTGCGCTCTTCTGGATTCTCCAGCAAGTCGAAAAAGCTCAATAGGTAGACACCCGAAACCCTGCGGTCACCGCGGCCCAGTCCTGGGGTGTCGATCAACATTTTCAACATGTCGTCTTCCAGTGCACTGAATTTTGCAAACAAGCTGTCCCAGTCAGTTTCAGGGGTACAGAATCCCTGGAAATGCCGTTGTTTGACCGAACGTATCGGCAAATCGGATGCGGGGGCAGCGTAGTGTGCGTTGACCAGTCCTGACATGTCCAGGTCGAAAAGCACCGGTACCTGTCGGCCATCCGGAAATCGCAGCAGGAAGACGTTATCCTGTTCAGGGATGGACCAATCGGTGTTGCCGATCATGTAATTGAACAGCGCCACTTCTTCTGCGGCGCCGCGATCCAGTTTCTCAAGATCCAGGCCGGATTCAGGAACCAGTTCAGCATTGAATCGCTGAGCCAGCGACTCGAAATGCTCAGCGAAGAAGCCGTTACGGGTGAAGTCCCGGCGTGGATCCCGGGGATTGCTGTAGGTGATGCGGACAAAACGAACCTTCAGGCTGACGTCAGTAACCAGGTTGTAAAGGCGATAACCCAGGAATTCGTTGCTCACATAGCTTTCAAACTCATCCGGCAGGGGCCGTGAACTCGCTTTGTTTTGAGAAAAGCCTTTGCCGCAGTGCGAGGTCAGTGCCAGTGTCGTTTGCCCTTCAAACGGCGTTCCAATCGTGTGTTCGGGGAAAAAGCGGACAAAAATGGTCGGTACCTGGCAATTGGATTCCATTGCACGCCAGCCATCTCTGCGCCTGATGCTGATCGGGACAGACTGCTCCATTCCGTTTGCGTCCCGGTACTCAAACACGGTGGGGGTGTAGTCGCAGTCGGGCGTATCTCTCGGGCTGCACAGTTTGTCGAAATCGACCGGCATGGTCAGTTCCAGTACATCGTTCGTGCTAAACAGCAGGGGGGCTTTGGTTTCTGCGCGAAGGCCGGTTGAGGCAAGGACCAGCAAGAGGATTACAAAAAAGTGTCGAACCATGAATTTTCCAACGTTTAAATGGGTTAACTTGCCAGTCTAAGGGTAGAACGATGGGAATGTAAGAGGCATGTTGCGCTCACTCTCCATCCCTGAGACCAATAGCATAAAGAACAACGTCTTCATCATCGTCCGGCATCCGGATTGACTCACCTGCAACCATTCCGAGTTTTTCCAGCAGATGAATCGAACGGCTGTGTTCCGCGGTGACGATGGCGCACAGTTCCGCCAACTTCATATGGTCCCGGGCGTGTCGGACCACTGCCTGGGCAGCCTCGAATGCGAAGCCGCTACCGCAGAATGCCGGTAACAGGCCGTATCCTATGTCCGGATACTCGAGAATATCGCGCTTGAACAATCCACAGATGCCCATGGCCACGTCCGTACCCTTCTGCGCCACTCGATAAGGCCCGTAGCCGAAATCACGGTACAGCTTCAGAACACCTCCCTGCATGGCATCCCGTGCTTCATCCAGTGTCCGCACGCCCCGGTCACCGACGAAATGGATAAAGGCCGGATCGTTCCAGATCGCCAACATCAGGTCAGCGTCGTCTTCGGTCAGCCAACGCAATTGCAGCCGTTCTGTTTCCAGTTGCGGTAGTGCGGCTTGATTGTTCATCGTGCGAGTATAACGTCAAAAACAGGCGGCGCCCTGATAAGATGCAGACCTGATCGCTGCAACAGCCCACGCGGAGAATGACTGGCATGACGGTATGGAAATACGTGTTTGGAATTTGTGTACTGACCGCAGCGCTCCCGGTCTGTGCTGCAGAGCCGCTCATGGGGCCCGTAATCGAGCACTATGGCCCTGTTTACGACGTGCCTGATGGCAGTTTCAACCTGGAAACTGGCAAGGCGTACAAGGTCGTTATGGATGTGGGGAAAGGCCCCGAAGCCCCGGCCGCACTGAATCGCCAGATCGAGTCGGCGGCAAGGTTTCTGAACATGCAGGCCCGCAACGGGACCCGGCCCGAAGACCTGAAGATCGCGATTGTACTGCACGGTTCTGCGGGCAGGGCGGCGCTAAAAGATGAAGCGCACGCTGAACTTTTTGGAGCGCCGAACGGCAGCAGGGGGCTACTCGAAGAACTGGGCCGGGCGGGGGCAGCGATTTATCTTTGCGGCCAGACGGCCGCTCACCGCGGGTTTCCTCCCGACCAGTTGCTGCCCCAGGTGACGCTGGCGGTTTCCGCGATGACCGTTCACGTCCGCCTGCAGCAGGAAGGCTATCGCGCCATCCTGTTTTAAGTCTGCCTAAGCCAGGTTTTCCCGGAAAAACGCAACGGTCCTCTGCCAGGCCAGTTTTGCAGCCGCTTCGTTGTACCTCGGCGTCGAATAGTTATGGAAGCCGTGGCGGGTGCCCGGGTATACATGATGTTCATAGGTTTTCTGGTTTGCCTTCAGCGCGGCCTCGAATTCAGGCCACATGGCATTGATTCTTGGGTCGTCCTCGGCGGCCTGGATCATCAACGGCGCCTCGATCCCGGGGACATCATCGCTGGCCGGGGAGGCGCCGTAAAAAGGCACACCGGCCGACAAGTCAGAGCCCATCTTCACCGCCAGGAAGTTGGTGATGCCGCCACCCCAGCAAAAACCGACAGATCCGAGCTTGCCTGCTGAAAGTTCATGCGATTTGACGAACTCAGCACTGTTCAGCATGTCCTGTTTCAGTTTTGCCTGGTCCATGCTGCGCTGCAGTGTCCGGCCATCGTCGTCATTACCGGGATAGCCGCCTACAGGTGACAGGCCATCTGGCGCGAGCGCGATAAAACCTTCTACTGCGAACCGTCGTGCCACATCCTCGATGTACGGATTCAAGCCACGGTTCTCATGGATCACGATCACGGCAGGAAAGACTCCTGCCGATTCCTGCTTGGGGTGCGCCAGGTAACCCCGCATGGAGCCGCTGGTTCCATCCGGGGAATCATAATCCACATACTGTGCCTTGATGCGATCATCGGTGAATAACACCTCCTGGGCTTCCGCGTAGCGCGGTAGTAGCGCCTGGGCCATCGCCAGGCCAGACACGCCCGCCACCGTAATGGCGCTGGCCTGTCGCAGGAATTCCCGCCGTTCCATGAAACCATGGCAATACTCGTCGTACAGGTCGTAGATTCTCTGGTCGATGTCTGTCTGCTGCATAGGGCGCCTCCTGGCAGCAGAATAGCAGATGGGTCAACAGGCCGCACGCTGAGCCGGATCACTTATTCGCAAAATTTCTGTATAGTGACCCGTCAGTATAAATTTCAGTAAAACTTGCCGGCCAGAGAGAGAAAAATGACGACATATCCATCCGACCTGGAGATTGCACAGGCAGCAACAAAACTTCCGATTTCAGAGGTGGCTGCAGGGCTTGGTATACCTGATGAACACCTGATTCCCTATGGACACGACAAGGCCAAGATCGACTACGATTTTCTGGAAAGCGTGCAGAAAAGGCCGGATGGCAAACTGATCCTGGTGACGGCGATTTCACCGACCCCGGCAGGGGAAGGCAAGACCACCACGACGGTAGGCCTGGGTGATGGTCTGTGCAAGCTGGGTAAGAAGGCCCTGATCTGTCTGCGCGAACCCAGCCTCGGACCCTGTTTTGGAATGAAGGGTGGCGCCGCCGGCGGCGGCAAGGCACAGGTGGTCCCGATGACGGACATCAACCTGCATTTTACCGGCGATTTCCATGCGATCGGAGCGGCGCATAACCTGCTTTCTGCTGTCATAGACAACCACATTCACTGGGAAAACCAGCTCGACATAGATTCCCGCCGGATCACCTGGCGGCGCGTGGTCGATATGAATGATCGTGCGTTACGGGATATCACCAGCGGCCTGGGTGGGCCGGGCAACGGAATTCCGCGGCAGGCAGGGTTCGATATCACCGTGGCTTCTGAAATCATGGCGATTTTTTGCCTGGCCACGAGTCTTGCTGACTTGAAAGAACGCATCGAGAATATTGTCATTGGCTACACGCGCAAGCGCGAACCGGTCACTGTAAAGCAACTCAACGTTGCCGGAGCCATGGTGGCGCTGTTGCGCGATGCCTTTCAGCCAAACCTGGTTCAGACACTGGAAAACAACCCTGCGTTGATGCATGGCGGCCCTTTTGCCAACATCGCGCACGGCTGCAATTCGGTGATTGCTACCAAAACGGCCTTGAAGCTGGCTGATTTCGTCGTGACTGAAGCCGGTTTTGGGGCTGACCTGGGTGCCGAGAAGTTTTTTGATATCAAATGTCGTAAGGCCGGACTGAATCCCGATGCCGTCGTATTGGTTGCTACCACCAAGGCCCTCAAGATGCATGGCGGCGTCGCAAAAGAAGACCTGGTGGGCGAAAACGTCAATGCGGTCATCAAAGGCTGTGAAAACCTGGGCAGGCACATTCGAAACATGGGCCAGTTTGGGGTGCCGGTGACCGTGGCAATCAACCATTTTGTCACGGACACGGACGCAGAACACGAAGCCATCAGGAAATTCTGTGCGGACCTGGGTGTCCAGTGCACGGTCTCTTCGCACTGGGAACACGGTGGTGAAGGAGCCAGGGCGCTCGCAAAGCACGTGGTGACGATGCTCGATACCCAGCACGCCCAATTCAGAACGTTATACGACGACCACATGAGCCTGTGGGAGAAAACCCGTCATATCGCTCGCGCCATTTATGGAGCCGAAGACATCATTGCCGACAAGAAAGTTCGTATGCAATTTGCCGAGTTCGACCGGGCTGGTTACCGGGATTTCCCGGTCTGCATGGCCAAGACCCAATACAGTTTTTCGACCGACCCGTTACTGCTGGGTGCGCCAACGGGTCATGAAGTGCCAATCCGGGAGGTGCGTCTGTCCGCCGGGGCCGGCTTTATCGTAGTGGTATGCGGCGCCATCATGACGATGCCCGGATTACCGCGAAAACCGTCGTCAGAAGCGATCGACGTGAACAAAGACCGGCGGATTGAAGGATTGTTCTAATTGGAACGGTATGCCAGGCCGGTGCGTGTAAAATAGATGAAGAGACGTATTTTCAAACAGTGCCAGTCGCTGTTTCCAGAGTGGTCTCGACGGCCCATTTCGGACTTTGAATTTGACGATCCCAAGGGATTTTCATCCTTTACCATGGGTATACGGTGCGTAGAATCCGTTCAGCCGCCTGCGGTTTTGTACCGTCACCTGGATGGCAAAGAGAATGCCATTCTCGACTTCGAAACCGAAAAAGAAGTCTTTCTTTTGCTGGGCGAACAGGATATTGCTGCGCACTGTTACCATTACGACACGACTTCTCGAATCGAATTTTTTTACCGGGGTCGAACCCTGGTCGCTGATGATCTGTTTGAACCGGACCACCTCCGCCAGATAGCAAACGAATTGTTCCGGTTTCACCGGCTCAAGCCAACCCGCCTTCCCCAACAGAATTTTTTTGAGCTCCTGCATGACAAATGGGGTCGCCTTGCCAGGCGCGTTCTGGAAGAAGAATCCGTTCATTTTCCAACCGATGAGCGCGCCATGTGCGAGGAATTGCGAGCGATTTACAGTCCGGAAACCCTGGAGAAAGTCAGGCGTTGCGTGCCGGAGGGTGAACTGACTTTTTGCCACAACGACACCTATCACGGCAACATCATGAAGCTCGACAGCGGAAAGATTAAGCTGCTGGATTTCGAATTTTCCTGCCTCAATAACCGGGCATACGATTTCTCCAACCTGTTTGCAGAAACAGTGATGGAACACCAGCAGCCGGAAAGCCCTTATTTCCGGATAGCCGAACCGAAATATGGTGACCGCGAACTGGGTATGTTGATTGATTTCTACCTGGAAAACGCAGAGTTTCAGAACAGGGGAGCCAGGGAAAAAGCGTTTCAAAAGTTGCTCGATGACGCCAGGCGCATGCTTGTTCTATCCGACTACAAGTACGCGCTTGCCGCCTTGCCGCTGGCCGTTAAGCCGATTCAGAAGATTCGGTTCATCCCCTACGCTTATCAGCGATTCAATAAATTTTTAGCGGCGTGTTGAAGATATACTGATCATCGATCGATACAGAATCATCCGGAGAAGATCTATGCGCGGTTTGAGTGGAAAGAATGTCGTGGTAACCGGTGGTGCCAGTGGCATCGGACAGGCCACCGCAAAGCGATTCCTGGAAGAAGATTGTGCTGTCTGTATATTCGACTGCAGTGCAGAGGCGCGCGAGCGGGTGTCAACGGAGCTGCCGGGGCTGGCCGGTGTCATCGATGTCGATGTCTCCCGAATGGAACCCGTGCAGGCAGCCTTTGCCGACGCCATTGACCGCATGGGTTCGGTGGACGTCGTGATCAACAACGCAGGCATCAGTATCCGACACGACTTCCTGGACATCACGCCTGAGGAATGGGATGAAGTGCTGAATGTGAATCTCAAGGGTGTTTTCAATGTCGCCCAGACGGCGGCCCGGCACATGGTGGACAAAGGCTCAGGTGTGATTCTCAATACCGCTTCCACGGCCGGCACAATCGGTTACCCGCATTACGCCGATTACAGCGCCAGCAAGGGAGGCGTGATTGCGCTGACCTACGCGATGGCGCTGGAACTGGCTCCCGTGGTCCGGGTCAACGCGATCTCTCCCGGCTACGTGCTCACGCCAATGCAGCGGGCCGAATATTCGGACGCTATGCTGGACGCGGTCAACCGCAAGATTCCACTGGGGCGCCACGCGAAGCCCGCGGAAATCGCCGCATTGTTCGCTTTCCTGGCATCGGAAGACGGTGCATTTGCCACCGGCCAGGTGTATGTAATGGATGGTGCGGAGACCACCGGTGGCCTCTGCAGCCAGTGGACCCATGAGTAAGAGGAAGCAAGACATGAGACTGGAAGGAAAAGTGGCCCTGATCACGGGCGGGACGTCGGGGATCGGCAGTGCAACCGCCGCGCGCTTTGCCCGTGAGGGTGCAGCCGTGGCCATCACCGGGCGCAACCGGGATAACGGCAATAAGCTTGTCGAAACCATCGAGGCACAGGGTGGAGAGGCGTTATTCATTCGCTCCGATGTGCGTTTTGCCAGGGATTGCCGGCAGGCGGTGGAGCAGACCCTGGAGCGCTTTGGAAAGATCGACGTGCTGTTCAATAATGCCGGCGTTTTTCATCCACGTTCGGTGGTCGATTGCACCGAAGAAGAATGGGATGAAACCATAGACTCCAGTCTGAAAGGCGCATTTCTGATGTCAAAATACGCCCTGCCGTCGATGATCGAGCAGGGCAGCGGGTCCATTATCCATACGAGTTCCGGCTGGGGTATCCTGGGGGGTGACAAGGCCGCCGCATACTGTGCCGCCAAGGGCGGATTGGTGGTAATGGCCAAGGCCATGGCGATCGATCATGGCCCGGATGGCATCCGGGTAAACTGTGTGTGCCCAGGAGATGTACTGACTCCGATGCTGCACGACGACGCAGCTAAGCGCGGCATGTCCTGGGATGATTACGCCGAGGGTGCCGCGGGCCGGCCGCTCGGGCGAGTCGGCAGGGTGGAGGAAATCGCCGATGCGGTGCTGTTCCTGGCGTCCGACGAGTCCTCTTTTGTCACCGGTGAGTCGCTGGTGGTGGACGGGGGCGGTGTGGCCGGTTGAGAAACCGGGCAACACTCAGTCAAGCAGGGAATCCGGGTCCAGCCTGAATTTCTCAATTATTCGCCCGAAGGCTCTACCCTGGGCGATCAGAATTCCAAAGGCCTCTGGCAGTTCTTCAGTTTTCAGATTCTATTTCTTCTTCGTAAACCTGCGATGCTGTAAGGGCGGAAGTCAATGACTCGTTGAATTCTGCCAGTTCGCCTGTCGGTACTGCAGATTCGTGGCGACTGCGCAGTGCGACATAAAGGGCCAGGGCACAGTGACAGAAAGCGGCAAACAGGAACAGGCTGGCGCCGCCGAGAACCGTCATGATGGTTGAAGCCAGGAAAGGACCGATAATGGCGCCTGCTCCGTACATCAACAGCAAGCCACTGGAAATCATTACGAATGTTCCGGGTTGTGCACGGTCATTGGCTTGTGCGACGGATATGGAGTACACCGGAAAGGCGAAAGCTCCCCAGGCAAAGCCGATCGCGAGTATGCCGCCGTTACCCAGGCCCATGTCCGCCAGCCCGAGCGCAATGCCCGCAGTTGCAGCGGCCAGGCTGGCTCCTATAAGGACGTAACGCCGGTCCGCGTGGTCCGACCACCAGCCCAGCGGCCACTGGCCAACTGCACCACCCAGGACTACAACGGTCATGAACCAGGCCGCCATCGAGACGTCGGGCGCCACTGTTGCCGTGAATACCGGCGCCAACGACCAGAATGCGCCGTTGGTCAGGCCGGATGTCAGGCTGCCAAGCATTCCGGACGGAGAGTTTCGGTACAACAGGAGAATATCAAAGCGACTTTCTTCAACCGGATCAGGTTGTTCACCGCGCGACATCAGCACCGGAACGGCAGCCAGGGATACCAGCACGGATGCCACCGCGAACAGCTGCAGCTCACGTGGATCACCCAGTAACAGCATTTGCTGTCCTACCGCCAGCATGGTCATCACGATGATGATATAGGCGGAGAAGACCATACCCCTGTTTTCGTCGCTGGCTCGCTCATTCAGCCAACTCTCGATGACGACGTATAGCACTGCAAGGCAGAAGCCGGTGGCAAACCGCATCAGGCCCCAGGTCCAGAGGTTGACCCATAGACCCTGTAGCAAAGGGACCGCTGAGGCAATCGCGGTCATTGCTGCAAATACCCGTACGTGGCCTGCCCGGCGGATCAGGTCTGATCCCCTCCAGCAGCCGAAAGTAAATCCGAGGAAATAAAAGGCGCCGATAAAGCCAACAGCAATCGTGGAGAATTCCTCCAAGGTGGCGCGAACCGGCAGTAAAACGCCTTGCAGTCCCTGCCCGGTGAGCAGGATCGCTACGCCAAGCAGCAGGGTCGCGACAGGGGCGATGGCTCTAACCATGGGTGGTATTTCCCAAATGAATCGCTCTGGATTCGATTATCCCAAAGTTGCTGCCCTTGGCACACAAATAATTCAAGACTAGAATGGGTATTAAGGTTTCTGATCATGAGGTCTCAAGAGCAAAAACCCGGGCGTTACCGGCGGGAGCTATCGGAAAATGAGGGTTCCCAACGGTTTTCCGATCATCCGGTCTCAGGACACGGAGAGGGCCGCTTGTCCCGTCTGAAAGCGAACGCCATCGATCGTTACTTCGCAGGCAAGCTTCTTTCCATGCTGGGAAGCCCCGACATCCGGTTGCGGTTGTGGGATGGCGCCGAGTTACAGATGACAGATGACGCAGTTGCTCCGGTCCTGTGGTTCAGGGACCGCGGCGCCCTGTACCGCACCCTGAGGAATTCTGAGATTCAGTTCGGCGATCTGTACAGCGAGGGCCGTATCGACATTGAGGGTGACTTGCCGGACTTTCTCGCGCGGGTCTACCGCGGTACGAACAAAGGTGGTGGGCCGGGAAGATTGCAGAGCTGGGCCGACAGAATGTCCCGGCGAATCAGGCGCAATACCATGAACCGGGCCGCTGACAATATTCATCATCATTACGACATCGGTAATGATTTTTACCGCTTGTGGCTTGACCCGGGGTATATGCAATACACCTGCGCATACTATCCCGACCCATCAATGAGCCTGGACCAGGCCCAGGTAGCCAAGCTCCATCACGTCTGCCGAAAACTGCAACTCCAGCCCGGCGACACGGTCGTTGAGGCGGGTTGTGGCTGGGGTGGCCTGGCCAGGTTCATGGCTGAGCACTATGGGGTGACGGTCAGGGCCTTCAATATTTCGCGAGAGCAGGTTGCACACGCAAGAGAAGTGGCGCAGCAACAGGATTTGACCGGCCGCGTGGAGTACGTGCTCGATGACTACCGAAACATCTCGGGGAAATATGATGTATTTGTTTCGGTGGGAATGCTCGAACATGTCGGCGTGGAGCAATATCCGGAGCTGGGCAGGGTAATCCGCAATTGTCTTAAAAATCCGGGTCGCGGGCTTATCCACAGTATCGGGCGAAACCGGCCCAGGCCTTTGAATGCCTGGATCGAGAGGCGTATTTTTCCTGGCGCTTATCCGCCCTCGCTGCAGGAGGCAATGGCTATTTTCGAGCCCAACGGCCTGTCAGTGCTGGACGTGGAAAATCTTCGCTTGCACTACGCCCTGACCCTCAGGGACTGGCTGCAACGATACGAGGAGCATGAGAACCTGGTCAGCCAGATGCATGATGAGCGTTTCGCGCGAGCCTGGCGCTTGTACCTGGCGGGTTCCCGGGCGGCGTTCAGTGTCGGTGAATTGCAGCTGTTCCAGTGGGTCTTTACCCACGGCTGCAATAACGACATTCCATGGTCCAGGTGGCACCAGTATCCTGGCCATGACTCCAGCCGTGCTGCAGTCTGAATTGTCGTCTCCGATTCAATTCGAAGTCCTGGTGGTCGGTGGCGGCCCTGCAGGTTCTACGCTGGCGCGTGCGCTGACGCAGTGTGGAATGCGTGTTGGCGTGCTGGACAAGGAACAGTTTCCACGCCAGAAAGTCTGTGCCGGCTGGGTCACGCCAGCGGTGATGCACGAGCTGGAAATTGACCTGGACCACTACGGGCGGAATTTTGTGCTGCAGCCCATCCACTCGTTCAGGACCGGCCAGGTCGGGCAAAACCTGGTGCAGTCTGATTTTCCGGGCGAACCGATCAGCTATGGAATCCGCCGGTCGGAGTTTGACCATTTCCTGCTGCGCCGCTGCGGCGCCGAATTGTTGCTGGGCCGGGCCTTCAGGTCAATGCGTCGTGATGACACCGGCTGGCTGGTCAACGAAAGCTTCCATGCGAAACTGGTGGTTGGGGCAGGTGGCCATTTTTGCCCCGTTGCCCGCCGCCTGAATGACGGATGCAAAAGTGAAACAGCGGTAGCGGCCCAGGAAATTGAATTCAAATTGTCAGCGCAACAAAAGGCCGCCTGCCCGGTTGACGGGACAATCCCGGAACTGTTTTTCACGCCGGACCTGAAGGGTTATGGCTGGGTATTTCGCAAGGGTGACTACCTTAATGTGGGCCTGGGCCGTGAAGACAAGCGCAAGCTGGCGGGGCACGTACAGCGTTTCTGTAAACGTCTCCAGGCGGAGGGCAGAATACCGTGGGAACTGCCCGAAAAATTCAAGGGCCACGCATACCTGCTGTACCACCACGCCAAGCGATGCCTGGTAGATGACGGGATACTGTTGATTGGAGATTCAGCCGGGCTTGCTTACCCGCAAAGCGGCGAGGGAATCCGCCCGGCCGTGGAGTCTGCCCTGCTGGCCGCGCAGCTCATCGTGGATGGTAAAGGCGACTACCGGCGTGAACAGCTGTTGCCTTACGTGGATCGGCTGGAGGCGCGCTTTGGCCGGCGCGAGCCCGCCGCCGGGTTGACCGAAAAACTGCCTCTCGGCGTCAGGCAGGCAGTGGCCGGCAGATTGATGAAAAGCCGCTGGTTTTCCCGTCACATCCTGACAGCCCGCTGGTTCCTGCATGTGCAAGACCAGCCACTGCCGCCACGGGTGACAACCTCATAGCCCGTCCCGCAAAAAGACACTCTCGTCTCGGCTTTCTGCAAACCCCAGCTTGCGGTAGAACCTGATGGCGGGTTCGTTGTCATCGTACACTGCCAGTTTGCAGTAAGCCGCGCCCCACTGGCGGGCCACTTCGAATACCGCTTCCATCAATTGCCGGCCCAGACCGGCGCCCCTCGCTGCTTCAGCGACGTACAGGTCCTGCACGTACACGCCCGGATTGCCTTTCCAGCTCGAAAATTCGGGAAAAAACAACGCCAGCCCAACCGGGTTGTCGCCCTGCCGGGCGATTAACGACTGAAACAGTGGAAATTCGGAAAATCCATGGCGCAACAGGTCCGACGGTGTCCGCTGCACCCGGTCAGCCGCTCCAAGGCTTTCTTCGAGTTGCTTGAGCAGATCGTGAAGCGTATCGATATCTTCGGCCGTTGCCCGGCGAATGCTGAATTTTCTGGCCATGTGGTAGCATTTTCTGTTCAGATAGTCTGCAATTAAACCATCGTTTCCTGAATACCAGAAATGGAATGACAGCCTCAACTCATCCATCACGGCTTTTCTACCAAACCCGGCAACGGCGTCCCATGCTGGATCGGGCGGAAGGCATGTATCTCTGGGACACTGAAGGCAAGCGCTACCTGGATGGTTGCAGCGGTGCGATGGTTTCAAACATCGGGCACAGCAATCCACGGGTTCTGGAAGCGATGCGGCGGCAGATGGAGCGCTCGACTTTCGGCTACCGCCTGCACTTTGAAAACGAGCCTGCCGAGCAGTTGGCGGCGCAGATTGCCGACCTCGCACCAGCCGGACACGACCGGGTGTTCTTCGTTTCAGGCGGCTCCGAGGCGGTTGAAAGTTGCCTGAAGCTGGCCCGCCAGTTTGCCTTCGTAACAGGGCAGGGGTCGCGTTGGCGCGTCATTACCCGCACGCCTTCCTACCATGGCTCGACGCTGGGGGCCTTGTCCGTGACCGGCTACCAGCCACTGACGAAACCTTTCACGCCGATCACCTGCCGGATGCCCGCCATCCCGGCGCCCCGCTGTTATCTTGACCGCGATTCGCTGACCGAAGAAGAGCGTGGTGTCCGGTATGCCGACATGCTGCGGGACAAGATTATCGAGCTTGGCCCGGAATCCATCCTGGCCTTCATCATGGAACCCGTCGGCGGGGCTTCCACGGGTGCGCTGGTTGCTCCTGACAGCTATTACCCGCGAATTCGCGAGATTTGTGACGAGTTTGGAATCCTGCTGATTTATGACGAGGTGATGAGCGGGGCAGGCAGGACCGGCGCCTACCTGGCCGCGGAGCACTGGCGGATCAAACCCGACATTATTGCACTGGCGAAAGGACTGGCCGCCGGTTACGTACCGCTGGGCGCCATGCTGGCGGATGACCGGCTGATCGACCCGGTGCTGAACGCCGGTGGCTTTCAGCATGGCTATACCTATGCCGGCAACCCGCTGGCCTGCGCCGCTGGGCTCGCCGTCACCGATGAAATCCTGGAGCAAGGCCTGATGAATCAGGCGACCGTAATCGGCAGTCTTCTCAAGTCCGAACTGAAGAGCCTGATGGATGACTATGCGATCGTCGGCGATGTTCGCGGAAAGGGTTTGTTGCTGGCGTTCGAACTGGTGGGAGATCGTCAAACGATGCAACCACTACCGGCTGATTTCAATGCCTATGCCCGCCTGGTGGAACTGGCTTACGAAAGGGGCCTGATCATCTATTCACGCCGCACCCGTGACGGTATCGAGGGCGACCACTTCATGGTTTGTCCGCCGATGATTGCCACCACTGATCACGTCGGGGAAATCATGCGGACCTTGCGGGACAGCCTGGATACGCTGCAGGATGAGCTTGCACGGGCTGGGATTTCGCCATGAAAGCCGTCTATCACGTCGAGCAGAAAAAGCACTACCCCTTGCAGTTCCTCGTGAACGGGGTGTTCAGGCCCAATCCGGAAATGCCCGAGCGGCTGGATCGGCTGCTGCAGGGGGCGCTGGCTGCCGGATGCACACCAGAGGTTTCTGAAAACCATGGGATCGCGCCGATTCGCGAGATTCATTGCGGAGCATACCTGGAGTTTCTCGAACATGCCTGGGAGCGATGGCAAAGGATTGACGGAGCGGCGGCTGCCGTGACGCCCAATATTCACCCGCACCGGCGAAACACGGGATACCCGGCTTCGGTGGTGGCCCAGGCCGGCTACCACATGGCTGATGCCGCGGTGCCGATTGCCGATCACAGCTGGCTCAGCAGCTGTCGCAGCGCCTGGGCCGCAGTGCATGCCGCGAAACTGATCCTGGCTGGAGACCATAGTGCCTATGCCTTGTGCCGTCCTCCGGGTCATCACGCCTTTCATGACATGGGCGGTGGTTTCTGCTACCTGAATAATTCAGCCATCGGTGCACAGGTGCTGCGTGGCACATATGACCGGGTCGCCATCCTCGATATCGATCTTCATCACGGCAATGGCACCCAGTCGATATTCTATGCACGCGACGATGTGCTGACGGTTTCCCTGCATGCCGATCCGCTCAGGTTTTATCCTTTTTTCTGGGGCTACGCCAATGAAAGAGGCAAGGGCAGGGGCGAGGGGTTCAACCTCAATCTGCCACTGCCCCGGGGGTCCGGCGACAGGGAATTCATCGAGGCGCTCTCGATGGGTCTGGAACGCATCCGGGACTTTGCGCCCGGTGCGCTGGTGATCGCACTCGGCCTGGATGCTTTCGAGGGCGACCCCTTTGGTGGATTGTGCATTTCGACCCGCGGATTCGGGGAAATAGGCGCTGCAATAGCCCGTTCACTACCGCTTCCCACGCTGGTCGTGCAGGAGGGCGGCTACTTATGCGATGAACTCGGGGATAACCTCACTTGTTTCCTGCGGGGGTTCATGCAGGAGTGACGGCAGTCGTAGAATTTCAGGCAGCAGATAGTTCCGTTTCAGGATTCTCGAGCGGCACAATTCTGAAATTGGTGACGCCATAGATGATGGCAATGACCGGGTTCATCAGATTCAGAAACGCATAGGGCGCGTATGCCAGTGTCGGCACGCCCAGCGTGGCGGCCATGAATGCGCCACAGGTGTTCCATGGAATAAGCGCGGACGTCATGGTCCCTGCGTCTTCCAGCGTTCGGGACAGGTTTTGTGGCGCCAGTCCCCGGCGTGCGAATTCCATCTTGTACATGCGGCCCGGCAGGACAATCGCGATGTACTGGTCTGCCGCGATGATGTTCATACCGATCGCCGTCAGCACCGTTGTCGTGATCAGCGATCCTGTGCCGTGCACGCCTTTCAGCAAAGCATCCACGATGCGCTGCAGCAATCCCGTGTGCTCCATGACACCGCCGAAACACATCGCAGACATGATCAGCCATATCGTGTTGAGCATGCTGGACATTCCGCCCCGGGAGAGCAGGGCGTCAAGTGATTCGTCCCCAGTGCTGATCTGAAAACCATCGGCCATCGCCATGAACAGGGCCTTGATACTTCCCGACCAGGCAGAAAGATCGCCTTCAGGATTGCCGAAAGCCTGCACCAGGCCTGGCTGCCAGATCAACGCGACAAAGCATCCGGCCAGCGCCCCGATGGCGATCGTGGGGAAGGCGGAAACCTTGCGCATGGCAAGAATCAGCAGCAACACCAGCGGCAGAATGGTCGGCCAGGTGATGGTGTAGTTGTCTGCCAGAATGTTGCGCGCTGACTCGATGCTCTCCACCGGCGCCTGGGTTGTTTCGGTATTGAAGCCGATGATGGAAAAAAGCGTCAGCGCGATCAGGAACGAGGGCACCGTGGTCCACATCATGTGCCTGATGTGCACGAACAGATCGGCTCCCACCATGGCCGGGGCCAGGTTGGTGGTGTCGGACAGCGGCGACATTTTATCCCCGAAATAGGCGCCGGAAATGACCGCACCTGCGGTAATCGGCAGCGAGAGCCCCATGATCTGGGCGATGCCCATCAGGGCAATACCGACCGTACCGGCCGTCGTCCAGGAACTGCCGATGGAGACCGCGACCAGGGCACAGATAATCAACGCCGCCGGGTAGAACCATGACGGGTCCAGGATGCCAAGCCCGGCATAGATAACCGCCGGAGCGGTGCCGGCCAGCATCCAGCTGCCGATCAGCGACCCTACCGCCAGCAGGATCAGGCAGGCTTTCAAGGCCAGAGAAATACCTTCGACCATCGCGCGTTCCATATCGGCCCAGCTCTCGCCCAGGTACAGCCCGATCAGTGCAGCCGCGCCCGCCGCCAACATCAGTGCTATCTGATTGGGCCCGTAGGAAGAGTTGTCGCTGAACAGGCTGACCGAGGCGGCCAGCATCAGGATCAGGAAAAGCAGGGGTAGCAGCGCCAGCCAGAGTGGTATGGTTTTCTTATCGGTTTTATCGTTCATGGTGGCTGCTACCTTATCAAATCAGCAGTGCATTTATCGATTCGAATTCCGTCTCCGGTCGGCTCGTTCCAGTATTCAAGGTTGAGTATCAGGTCATACGGCATAAACCGTGACCGGTTTCCCAGTCTTTCTGTCACTGGCTGGTAGCAACGAAATCGGCAACAGTTGATCCAGCCAGTGGTCAATGCGACCAGAGAAAACTAGAATCGCTGCATGTCCAGGCTTTCAAGTTACCTGTCAGACCCCCTGCTAAAGGGCATGTACAACCTGGTCCGGGAAACCGGACCGGTACGGCCGATTTCCCTGGATGTCACCAGCAAGTGTAATCTTCGGTGCACCGGCTGTTATTACTACGGCGAGGGCATGGACCAGGTAGACGCGCGTGGGGATGACGGAGCATTTGATGCCATGTTGGAGCGTGAAAAAGCCCGTGGCACCAATTTCATCACGGTGGTGGGTGGCGAGCCTGCGCTGGTGCCGGACCGCCTGCGGAAAATTTACCGGCAATTCAAGATGAACGTGGCCACCAACGGCGTGATCCCGATTCCGCGGGAGGGCCTGGAAGACATGCCGCTGGGCATTGCCGTCTGGGGGGATCACGCGACGGATGCCGGCCTGCGTAACAAGGGGAAAGACGATTTGTTCAGTGTTGCGCTGGACAATTACCGTGACGACCCCCGGGCGTTTTTTTACTACACCGTTGCGCCCGGGCATGCGCACGAAATCGAATCCGTGGTTGAGCAGTGCATCAATAACGGCAACCGCGTGCTGTTCAACTACTACAGCGACGTTTCCGAACTGGGTGGTGACCTCGACTACCGCAGGGGATTTGATCAGGTAAGCCGGCAAGTCGAAAAAATGATAGATCGGTATCCGGACATGCTGTTTACTACCCGCTATCTGAACCAGGTGGTGACCACCGGCCGCCTCGATGGGAAGGCCTGGGGATACGATGTTTGCACCAACCTGACCGCGGACAACCCGGTCAATGCCGGCCGCATTCAAAACGGTAATCCCTATAACCGGCACTTTCGGGCGATCAACGCGGATTTCCAGTCAACCCGGCGTTGCTGCACGGGGATGGATCGTGATTGCGATTCCTGTTTCGATACCTGGGAACATTTTTCCTGGGTGATGATTAATATGCGTAAGCACCTGCATTCAAAGCAGGCCTTCACCGACTGGCTTTCGACCATGTTCTCCTTTTACGTGGTGAACCGGTTGGTGGATTACGAAACTGGTTTGGAATACCTGCGGCAGGTGCAATCAGATGACGCCTTCAGCTATCCATAGCTTTTGCGAATCATACGCCAGGCGATCCAGGCTGTCGGCAGCACGATCATAGGGCTGGACAGTACCAGTAGCGCCTCACCGCTGAACCAGTTGATGCCGCCGCCGGACGCCAGGGTTCCCTTGGTTTCCTGGTACGGCTCAACATAGATGTTGAGCAGAATGACGCACATCGTGACGCTGTAAACCGCAAGCACCAGGGGGGCGTATCGCGTGAGCCTCGTTTTCGCCGGGCTGATTTCCTGTTCCGGAACGCGGTGCATCTGCATCCGGTAATGCTGCTCCTCGCGGCTGACCTCCCCAAAACGGGAAAGCACCAGCACCACGACCAGGCTGACAAAGCCACCGAGCAGGATCGGGTCCAGCCAGAAGGGTAATTCGATCCATCCGATGTAGGAAAGCGCCTTGGGCAGCGCATTGAACACGAAGCCGCTGATGATTCCCCAGAACGCCGCATCCGCGGTAATTCGCTTGCTCCAGACACTCATCAGGGCAACGGGTCCCCAGGAAGAAGCGAACAGGGTTCCCACGAAGTAGGTCAGCCAGAAAATATCCACCGGGGAAAAGAAAGCAATGATCAGCGTTACCACGCCGACCAGCAGCATTACCAGTCGGCTGAATTTCAGCATCTTTGGTTCATCGACCGATTCGTGGCGAAACAGATCATTGCTTACGCTGAACCCCACCAGCGACAGGAAAGTGGATGCCGAGGACAGGCCGGCAGCCATGATACCTGCCAGCAACAGGGCCCCCAGCAGTTCGGGCAGAAGGTTCAGCGCGGCATGGATTATGGCCAGTTCCGACGGCTCGATACCCGGATCGCTGAGGTTGATCACTGCTCCGGCGGAGTACAGAGTCAGTTCCATCAGGATCAGGAAGATGGCTGCGATACAGGCCGCGCGCAACACCACGTGTTCGTCACGTGCGATCAGGTACCGGCTTGACTGCCATGGGCTTACTGCATACACCAGCCCCCAGGCGATCGCCAGGGTGATGTTCCACAAGGCGAAGTGCAACGCAGAAACGAACGGCGAGTCGCCACCCACCGTGCCATGCCAGGCCATCAGGTCCGGTTTTTCCGGAACCCGGGCCAGCTTCCGCACGGATTCCGCCCATCCGCCTGCATCCTGGATCAGAAAAATCAGCGCCAGCATGGCGACCGAGGTAAACAGCAGAAACATCAGCGTATCGGTCAGGATGACGCCCCGGCTGCCTGCATACATGGTAAACGCCGTGTAACTGATCCAACTGATGACCAGCGCCTGGGTGAAGCTGAAATCAGTAATCTGGCTGAGCAGGATGGCCGAACCCTGGGTGACCGCCAGCAGGTAGCCACCGAGGCCGAAAATGATAGTGACGCCGGCCGCAGTCTGAACTCGCTGGGAGTCGAAACGCCGGCCGAAATAATCCGCCACCGTCAGGGCACGGCTGCGCCTGATGTATCTCCCAAAAAGTAATGCGCCAAAAATATAGCCCATGGCGGCGATCGGCGGCCACAACAGGTATGGACCGGCCTGTCCCTCGTAAACGAAGCCGGTTTCACCGAGAAAAATATTGGTGCTAAGCACGCTGGCGACCAGCGTGCCGACGATCAGCAGGGTCGGTGCCTGTCGTCCGGCGACGAAATAGTCATCGAGTTTTTTTACCCGGCGTCCCGCGTAATTGCCCACCGCGATATACACGATCAGGCTGACCAGGATTGCGCCGGAATAGATGTCCATGCTGAGGAATTATCGTTGCCGCGAATGCAGCAACATTATCGAAAATCGATCAAAAAGACCAATAGGCTCCCGCCAGGCGGCGGGAGCATTCGTCAAAAGCCCGATTGCCTGTTTGTTCAGGCGGCAGTCTGGCTGACGATCACAGCTTCCTTGTCTACACGGCTGTATTCAAACAGCCCGGCTTCATCGAAAATCACCCGGTCTTCGTAGTCATCGAACCAGATGGCGTCGGGGTTGCGCCCCACGATACAAACTTTGCCGCGGTCCGGTGCATCCAGCGCATTGCGCAGAATCTTGAAGATCAGCACGCCGTTTTCAGTTCCGGGTACGCCAGGGATGGGTTCGCTGGTTACTGCGGAGACTTCGGTCTTGCCCTTGTAGTGAGTGATCGACAGGCGGGCATGGGTTTCCACGCCGGACAAACCTCTTTGTGACTCATTGAGAATGTTCCAGGCAGTTTCGATCGGTACATTGAAAGCCCGGTAAGCCACGATGTCGCGGCCGCAGAAGAAGTAATGGTTGCCCACGCCAACCCGGTAAAGCGCGCGTTGCATGACCCGTAACGCATCGGGATCGTCGTTGATGCCCTTGATGATCGGCGCCTGGTTTTCAATGTTGATCCAGCCACGGGAAACCAATGCATCCATCGCCTGGCGCGTGTCGTCGTGCCATTTCAGCGAACCGTTGGGATTCTTCTGATACGAACCATCTGGCGCCTTCAGCAGAAACTCATCGGGGTGATTGAAGTGGATCATGATCCTGAAGCCGACATGTGGATAGGCTTCGTGAAAATTATCCAGCATCGTCAGAAAGGCTTCGTCAAAGCGCTTCGGATGAAAAGACATTTCCTTGGTGCCCAGCCTGATTGCTTCAACGCCTGATTCGGCCAGGGCCGCCATCCACTGACCGATTTTACGGTTGGGCAGCACCATCGGGTCGCCGCCTGACAGCAACACTTCGCGCAGTTTCTCGCGGCCGGTCTGCGGATGGATGCCGCCGTTGGCAGTGACGACGTCATTGTGTGCGCGTACGTAGTCGGTCACGTCCTTGATCTTGGCCAGGCCTTTCTTGGCGACGGTGCCGTCCTGGCGCTCGACTTCCTTCTGGCTGATCAGTTCTTCGCGGTAACAGAAGCGGCAGTGCGCCGAGCAGGTCGAGACGACGTACAACAGCCCCATCTCATACTTGTGCAACAGGCCTTCGACCGGCGCGAAATCCATCTGGTGCCCTGGGTCTTCTGATCCCTGCAGGTTCAGGGTTTCATCCGGGTTGGCCTTGATGATCCGCTGCAATGGCTTGCTGTTCTGGGCCATTTCGAAAAAGTGACGCGTCATCTTCACCGGCATGCGGTTTTCCACGTCCCGGTCTGTGTCTTTCAGTCTCAGCAAAATAGAGAGTTCATCGGCGGAGTAAAAATTCTTGATGTCGTCCGGCGCCTTGTCTTCGAAGAAAGGCTTGAGACCATTGGTGATCTCGCGATCGTATTTCGGGTTTTCGATTGTGTCCAGGAAGGCCTGTTCTCTTTCAGCCGGGACGTATCTGCCTGTTTGTGCCACTTTACACCTCGTGATGAATAACTGCTTTCAGCCAATAATGTAACACATTGAACGGTAGAAATGTGGTAATGTAACAAAATGAACATAGCCAGCGTTCCAGCGAGCACCAATGACCTTGTAGCCGCGGTCAGCAGCGAGTTGACGCCCGCGGAAAGGCGCATTGCAGAGGCGGTGCTTGCCGAACCCACTTTGCTGGCTTTCGGGACTGTTTCCGACCTGGCCAATCACGTGGGCACCAGCCGGCCGACCATCGTGCGTTTCGCCAATACCCTCGGATTTGAGGGCTACACGCAGTTACAACGCCATGTCCGCAATGATCTGTCTCACCAGCTGGCCCGGCCGAGTGAGCGGATCAGGCACGATAGGGAACGCGCATTACCGGTGCGTGTGGCGATCAATAACGCCATTGCGTCTGTATTCAACGCACTCGAAGGAGAAAACCTCTCCGATCTGACGGCACCATTGGTCCGGGCCCGAAAAGTCTGGATTCTGTCCGGCGAAACATCCCAGGCCGGTGCGAATGCCATGCAAAGTGGCCTGTCCATGATCCGCTCCGGTGTGCATTCGCTCCATGAACACACCTATGGGACCGACCTGAGCGACGCCATCCCGGGCGACACCGCAGTCGTTTTCGATTTTTTCCGATACCGGCGCCAGGTAGCCCACACGGCCCAGGTCCTGGCCGACTCCGGTATCACCATTGTGGCGGTAACCGACAGTCCTTTGTCGCCGCTGGCAGAACTGGCCGACGCCTGGTGCGAAATCGAAGTACCGGCCGTCGGCCCATTCGACAGTTCGGTGCCCGCGGTGGCGGCGGCGGAACTGATGGTTGCGAGGGTCGCCAAAGAGCTGCAGGAAGATGCGACAGCGCGGATCGACCGGATCGAGGCCTTGTGGGAAAAAACAGAGGCGTTTTTATAGTTTTACGTTCTCCAGGAGAATCAAAGGTGATTAATAAGCAGGTTTCATCCGTCGCGAGCGCGGTAGCCGATATTCCGGATGGCGCTACCGTCATGGTGGGTGGATTTGGAGCATCCGGAAGCCCGATAGAACTGATACACGCCTTGATCGATCACGGTGCGAAGGACCTTACAGTCATCAACAACAACACCGGCAACGGCGAAGTGGGACTGGCGGCCCTGATAGGTAACAGGCAGGTACGGAAAATGATCTGCTCCTTCCCCCGCTCCAGCCAGTCGAAAGTGTTTCCGGAGTTATACAAGGAGGGGTTAATCGAACTCGAGCTTGTTCCCCAGGGAACACTGGCCGAGCGAATTCGAGCAGCCGGTGCGGGCATTCCCGCTTTCTTCACGCCCACGACAGTGGGAACCGTGCTGGCCGAGGGCAAGGAAACGCGCGATTTTGACGGGCGCCCCTATGTCATGGAGCCCTGGCTCAAGGCGGATTTCGCATTAATCAAATGCGAGACCGCCGACCCGGTCGGTAATCTGACCTATAACAAGACAGCACGAAATTTCAACCCGCTGATGTGCATGGCAGCCACCACCACCATCGTGCAAACAAGAAAGCTGGTGAAATCCGGGGATATTGACCCTGAGCATGTCATCACGCCCGGGATTTTCGTCAACAGGGTTGTGGAAGTGAGCGATCCCGTGCACGAAGATACCCTGATCGCCGAAGGGAGGAGATACCCATGAACGCAGCTGCGAGCACAGGATGGAACAGGGAACAGATGGCTGCGCGCGCCGCGCAGGACATACCGGATGGTTCTTATGTAAACCTTGGCATCGGCATCCCCGAGTTGGTTGCGAAGTTCGTGCCCGAAGGTCGCGAATTCATTTATCACACCGAAAACGGCATGCTGGGCATGGGCCCGCCCCCGGCTGAGGAAGAGCGTGACCTTGACCTGATGAACGCCGGCAAGAAATACGTTACGGCCGTGGCCGGCGCCGCCTATTTTCATCACGCCGACAGTTTCAGCATGATCCGTGGTGGCCACATTGACGTATGCGTGCTGGGAACCATGCAGGTGGCGGCCAATGGCGACATCGCCAACTGGTCGACCGGCGCACCCGGCGCCATTCCTGCCGTGGGCGGCGCGATGGACCTGGTGCAGGGCGTGAAGAAAATCTACGTGATCACCCAGCACACCACCAAGACCGGTGATCCCAAGCTGGTTGAGCACTGCAGCTACCCCCTGACCGGGCCGGGGGTAGTGTCGCGGATTTATACTGATCTGGCCGTAGTGGATGTCACGCCGGCAGGTTTCCGCGTGGTCGAACTCGCGCCGGGAATCACTTTCGCTGAAGTTGAAGAGAAAACCGGGGCTCAGATTTTGCCACCGGGATAGCGGCGAATTCGCCTGTCTCCAATAAAAGACTGGAACAACAAGATGACTGAAGTATTCATTTGTGATGGTATACGCACTCCTGTCGGGCGCTATGGCGGTGGACTTTCTTCCATCAGGACGGACGACCTGGCGGCCATCCCCATCACGGCTTTAATGGAGCGAAATCCGGATGTTGACTGGGATGCAGTGGATGATGTGATGCTGGGTTGTGCCAACCAGGCAGGGGAAGACAATCGCAACGTGGGCCGCATGGCCGGATTGCTGGCGGGATTGCCGCAGGAAGTGCCGGCCTGCACCATCAATCGCCTGTGTGGTTCAGGTTTGAATGCCGTTGGCAGCGTAGCTACCGCGATCCGGGCCGGAGAAGGTGACCTGATGATCGCCGGAGGCGTAGAAAGCATGTCGCGCTCACCCTTCGTAATCGGCAAGGCGGAAAGCGCCTACGGCCGGACCCAGGAGATGCACGACACCACCATGGGCTGGCGCTTCATCAACAGGAAGCTGAATGAACGCTATGGCACGGACGTCATGCCGAAAACGGCGGAGAACCTGGCCGAAGATTTCTCCATCAGCCGTGAGGACCAGGATCGGTTTGCGCTGTGGAGTCAGGAAAAAGCTGCAGCGGCGCAACGTGACGGCCGCCTGGCCAGTGAGATCTGCGCGGTCAGTGTCCCGCAGCGCAAGAAGGATCCACTGAAAGTAGATACGGACGAGCACCCTCGCAACACCTCGCTGGAAAAACTCGCCCAGCTGCGGCCGTTGTTCCCGAACGGGACAGTGACGGCAGGAAATGCTTCCGGCATCAATGATGGCGCCGCGGCCCTGCTGTTGACGTCAGAAGCCGGAGCAGTCCGCCACGGTTTGGAACCCAGGGTTCGCATCCTGGGTATGGCGGTCGCTGGTGTACCCCCCAGGATCATGGGCATCGGTCCGGTGCCTGCGACGCAGAAATTGCTGCAACGCTTACAGATGAACCTGGCTGATTTTGACGTGATCGAACTCAACGAAGCGTTCTCAGCCCAGGCTCTGGCCTGCACCCGGCAACTCGGTCTGGCTGACGACGACCCCAGGATCAACACACGGGGAGGCGCTATCGCACTGGGCCACCCACTGGGCATGAGTGGTGCGCGGCTGGCCGTCAGCGCGATGGATCAATTGCACCGGCGCGAGGGGAAGATGGCCCTGTGCACCATGTGCATCGGCGTCGGACAAGGCATTGCTGTCGCCCTGGAAAAAATCTGAAAAAGGAGTAAACATGGAAGCGTTGACTCGAGCCATTGAAGACGCCCGTGCGCGTTACCGGTCCGCCAACCCTCTCAGCGAGGCCGCCGATAAAGCTGCCGAAGAAAACCTGCCTGGTGGAAATACCCGCACCGTGCTGCATTTCGATCCTTTTCCTTTGACCATGGCGGAGGGGGAAGAAGCCGAGCTGGTAGACCTGGACGGACACCGCTACGTGGATTTCGTCGGCGAATACTCAGCCGGCCTGTTCGGTCACTCCGACGACATCATCACTTCAACCATCAACCGGGCGGCAGCCCATGGTTTCGCCATGGGGGCTCCGACCAGGCACGAACGCAAGCTGGCCAATCTCCTGTGCGAGCGGTTTCCCGGCATCGACCAGATAAGGTTTTGCAATTCAGGCACCGAGGCCAACATCTGGGCCATGACGACCGCACGGATGCTAACCGGCCGTGCCAAATTCCTGGTGTTCAACGGCGCCTATCATGGCGGCGTGATCAAGTTCCCGGACGGGCCTTGCGCCCTTAACCTGCCCTTCGATTTCATCCTCGCCGAATACAATGATATCGAGGGAACCGAAGAATTGATTTGCCGCAACGCCGACAAACTGGCCGCCGTCATCGTCGAGCCCATCCTGGGTGCAGGTGGGAACATCCCCGGAAACCGGGAGTTCATGAAAATGCTGAGGCGCCTGACGTCGGAAATCGGGGCGCTGCTGATCTTCGACGAGGTCAAGACAGCCCGGATCGGACCGCACGGCTGTCAAGGCCTGTTGGGTTTCAAGCCCGATATGACCACGCTGGGCAAGTTTATCGGCGGCGGCCACCCGATTGGCGCCTTCGGTGGCAGCACCGAGGTCATGCAGCACTATAACCCCAAGTTGCCGGGCCGTTGGAACCACGCGGGGACCTTCAATAACGACGTCTTCTCGATGGCTGCCGGCTGTGCCGCGATGGGCAAAATCTACACCGTGGAGCGTGCGCAGGAATTCTTCGAATGGTCGGAGGCCTTCCGCCTGTCGCTCAATGATCTCTTTGCAGCCCGCGACATACCCATGTATGCCAATGGCATGGGCTCGATCATCGCCATTCATTTCTCCAGGGTGCCAACCCTGAAAACCTCGGATATCAGCGCCGGCTGCCATGCCATGCGGCCATTGCTGCACATGGAGATGCTGCTTGACGGTGTGCTCCTGTGCAGCCGCGGCGACCTGTTCCTGTCACTGCCGATGACCGATGAGCACCTGGAGCGGACACGTGAGGCATTCGGGAAGTTCATCGATCGCCACGGGTCCCTGATTCTGGACGTCCTAAACGGTTGAGGTGTCGTTGCTACAGGTGAAAACTGAAAGATTCCAGGGCGTTTTCCAGGCGCTGATGCGCGGCCGCTGACATGTTTGTATCCAGGTCCCAGCAATCTCCCTGGATCAGCAGTAGCTCAGCAGGCGGAATCTTGCCATAGAGGTCCTGGCACAGGTACATCACGGCCGCAGGCGCCAGCACGTGGCTGGTGAACTCGAAGTCCCGGGAAGGTTTGCAGGGCGCCCACTGAAACCCGCCGGGCAGGGCGCCCTGGTAAGAATCGACAAAAATCACGCGGTCGGCACGGCTCACCATGGCAGCATCTTCTACCTGTAACTGGTAACGATATTCCACCTGCTCGGGAAATTCAGCCTGTTGCTGAATCCGGTCCAGGAACGCCCAGCCCAGGCCGTCGTCGCTGCGGCCGCAGTTGCCGATGCCAAACAGCAGGACTCCGCTCATGCGGAAGCTTTCACGTGTTCGGCCACCACCTCGCCGTCCGCATTCAGCACGGTCAGCATCAGCGGCATCTGGCCCATTGAATGGGTGGCGCAGCTCAGGCAGGGGTCGTAGGCCCGAATGGCCACCTCCACCTGGTTCAGCATGCCGTCGGTAATCTCTCTCTGCTGGTCGAGCACATTCTGCGCCACCCACCGCACGGCCCGGTTCATCGGCTCGTTGTTGTGCGTTGTGGAGACGATCAGGTTGCACTTGGTGATGCTGCCTTTTTCATCGACCTTGTAATGGTGAATCAGGGTGCCACGCGGCGCCTCGATAATGCCGATGCCTTCCGGCCGCCGATTGACCGGGGGACGTTCAACGGTGTCGAGGATGTTCTTGTCGTTGAGCAGTTCCTTGATCAATTCGGCGCAGTGCAGTACCTCGATCAGCCGGGCCCAGTGGGAGTGCATGGTGTGGTTATTGGGCCGGCCGTTGGTATAGGCCTTGAACTCCTGCAGTTCCTCGTTGGCCAGCGGGGTTGAAATGTAGTCACAGACGTTCAGGCGCGCCAGCGGTCCAACCCGGTTCCAGCCTTCATCACGGCCCAGGTGACGCAGGAACGGGAACTTCATGTAGGACCACTTTTCGACGCCTTCACCGAAATATTTCAGGTACTGGTCGTTGTGCACGTCATGCAGGGTCAGCTCGCCATGGGTGTCGATGGCGCGCATGCGGCCGTCGTAAAACTCGAGTGCACCGTCGCGGTCGACCAGGCCGAGGTGGCCAGAAGGATA
>Ga0316194_10000262_pt1 | contig 31795 bp, 28 predicted proteins | sample CroRivsedime1_MG_FD_204936 | JGI IMG/M metagenome (GOLD analysis project Ga0316194, IMG submission 204936) | Coastal sediment microbial communities from Maine, United States - Cross River sediment 1 | ecosystem: Environmental > Aquatic > Marine > Coastal > Sediment | place: USA: Maine...
GGCCGGCGTGCATCCACATCATGCATCAGATTACACCGACGAAAGCGATGCGTTAATTCGCTCTCTTGCTGTGAAGGAAGTCGTCGTCGCGATCGGCGAATGTGGTCTGGATTATTTTCGGAACTTCTCGCCACGCGAGGCTCAGCTCAGCGCATTTCGCCGCCAACTCGACATCGCGAAGGAAACTGCGCTGCCAGTGTTCTTGCATCAACGGGACGCGCATGACGATTTCGTTGAAATCCTCGAGCCCGCTCTGCCGGACCTGACGCGGGCAGTAGCGCACTGTTTCACCGGCGAGGGCGAGTCACTGCGTGAGTACCTTGCGATGGGCCTTTATATCGGAATTACCGGCTGGATCTGCGATGAGCGCCGCGGCAAACACTTGCACGACATCGTCCACATCATCCCGGACGACAAGCTTTTGATCGAGACCGATGCCCCGTACCTGATGCCGAGAACGATACAGCCGAAACCCAAGACACGCCGAAACGAGCCGATGTATCTGCCAGAAGTATTGACTGTTGTGGCCGAGGCGCGTGACCAAAGCGTTGACCACGTCGCTGAGATTACGTCTAGGAACGCGCGGCGCTTTTTTGGCTTGCCGCCTTCTGGATAAGCTCCCAGTGCGGCTTGAACGCCTCGATCTTGAATTTTGCGGCGCTCTTGTCCGGCTCGCCGAAGTCGGCGATTAACTGCTCGATATCACAGACCAGGCTTGGTGTGCCCTTCGTAAATTCGGCGCCATCGAGGAAAACGACACGACCGGCTACCGGTACCTGCCGAACAATCTGACGAACGGCTGCAATCCGGTCGTACAAGGCCGGTTGGGGATTGGGGAACGTGTAGCGGCGGTCCTCTGCGATGACAGTCCAGTCCTGCATCTTGTCGCTTCCAAACACCGCCCCCTGAACATCCTTGACCTCGATAATAAGCAGACCGTTTGATGTCAGGAGCAATTGGTCCACCTGTATCTCGCCTTCGTCGGCACTTGGAATAACCAGCGCTTCGATGCGCTGATATCCGATGTCGGCCAGCGCTTTCTCAAGCGAACTCCCGCCCGCAAAGAATCGGCGATAGATCAGCCAAATGACGAGCAGCACGACCACCGCCATGAGTGGCACTGCCCAGGATGCTCCGTCGAAGTCCGTCATTCGAGTACTGTAGCAAGCGCGGCCAGGCTTGGCTCGATGGATCTGGCCTTTGCCGGACGAGAAAGCAACTCTGACAGTTCAGGCGGCACCCGCACCGTCTCGCCAATCAGCGGCTCGACAATCGTCTCGAATTTCGCCGGATGTGCTGTCGCCACGAGAATCCAGTCGTGCTCGTCCGCGAGGCTTTTGTCGAGCTGTCGCCAGGTGTGTGACGCCGTTGCCGTATGCGGGCACGTTGCGAACCCGAACTCCGCGAAATCCTGCTTGATTGCCGCTTCGATTTGCCCATCGTTCACGGACAAGACGCCGAGCTGCTCGCGCAGGACGGCCGCTTCGCCAACGAGGTGACGCAATCGCTCCATGTTGCTCGGATCGCCAACGTCCATCGCCGAGGCCAGCGTCTGCAAGCTGGCGCGAGGCAACCATTCGAGCGTATCGAAGTAATCGGCAATCGTCCGATTCGCATTTGTAGCCAGGATAACCGGCCCGATCGGCAGACCCATCTCGCGAGCCATAATGCAGGCGAATGCGTTGCCGAGGTTACCCGTCGGAATAATGAATGCCGGCCGATTGCCGGTGCGCCGGAAGTGTCGCAGCGACGCGTCCGCGTAGTAGGTGCTTTGCGGCAGCAATCGCCCGATATTAATGCTGTTCGCGGAGCTGAAACGATGTGTGGACGACAGCTCGGGATCCGCCATTGCCGCTTTGACCATGGTCTGGCAATCGTCAAATGCACCGCGCACTTTCAGCGACAGCACATTCTCACTCCAGCAGGAGAGTTGGTGGGCCTGGCGCTCAGACACGCGCCCATCGGGGAACAACACGACAACCCGCATGCCCGGCCGTTCGTCAAATGCCGCAGCAACTGCAGCACCCGTATCTCCCGACGTCGCAACGAGGATTGTCAGCGGATTCTCTACATCACCTTCCAGCCGCGACAAACAGGCGGCCAGGAAGCGAGCGCCGACGTCCTTAAACGCCACGGTCGGCCCATGATAGAGCTCCAGCAGCGACACGTCGTGACCGTCGACAGGCAACGGCGTTGCCGGGATGGGGAAACTGAAGGTCTCCGACAGAATCTCGTCCAGCTCGTCCTGCAGCGAGGACCCGGCAAAGAACGGGCTCAACAGGACGTGGGCCACTTCCGGGATGCTATGAGCGCTATTGAAGTCGCCGACCTCGAACGCCGGGAGCCGTTCGGGAAGAAACAAGCCGCCGTCGCTCGCGATACCCAGGCGCAGCGCATCGTCCAGAGTGACCGGTCCGGCGCCACGGGTGCTGAAATACTTCATCAGTTGGACTCGATATGCGCACCCGGCGCGGTCATCGGGCTCACCCAGGATTCGCACCCGATGCCCAATGTGCGGCAGGCCTGCTCCATTGTTATCGCTACATTCTGTGCATTACCTGTCTTGCACAAGGCAAAAATGCTGGGCCCACTCCCGGAGAGACTGCAACCGAGTGCGCCACCTTTTTCCGCCGCTGCTTTGACCACGTCGAAGCACGGCACCGCAACCTTGCGTTGCGGCTCGATAATTACGTCTCGCAGTGTTTTGCCGATCAGGTCGATATTCCCCGCTGCACACGCCGCGACAAACCCGGCCAGGAGGCCTTGCTGATCGACCCACTGCTGCGTCGGGCAACTCTTGGCAAGACGGCGACGCGCCTGCGCCGTGTTCACCCGCAGATCGGGGTGAATCAGGGCTGCGCTGATCCCTTCGGGCACCGGCAATCGAACGACCTCTGGCAACAAGATCTGCGGGCACAGAATCAGGCCGCCCAACAAGCTCGGTGCCACGTTGTCAGCATGCAGGCCGCCGCTCGCGTATTTCTCACCCTCAATGGCGTACTCGAGCAGTTCTTCGGCCTGCAGCGGTACATCCAGGAGGCCGTTGACCGCTACGACCGCGGCAACAGCGGATGCCGCAGAACTGCCCATGCCCGACTGCAACGGAACGCCCTTGTGAACCTTGAGTTCGACACCGGCGTCATCGCCGTGGTCGTTCCAGAGAGCCTGCGCCGCGATTGAGGCCGTGTTCTCCTGGGCATTCGTCGACAAGTACGGATGAATCTCACCGTCCAGACCCCGTACTTCGGCGACCGTTACACCGTCTCCGGAGACCCGGCGCGCGTGAACACGGTCGCCGACGCCTTGCAGCGCCAGCCCAAGCACATCAAAACCGACAGCGACATTACCGATCGATGCCGGCGCAAATGCTGTCACCCACTCAGACATAGCCCATACCTGTACTAAGATAGCTGGCCAGGCGCAGTAAATCCGAGAACACGCCGGCGGCGGTTACCTCGGGGCCGGCGCCCGGTCCTTGAATGACCAATGGATTTGCCGAATAGCGTTCTGTTTCAAACTGCACGATATTATCGGTCAGGTTGATATTGCAAAAGGCATGATCTTCATCGACCGCATCGAGGCCAACCGATGCGTTGCCCTCCGCGTCCAGCGACGCGATATAACGCAATTGTTTGTTTTCCGCTGCCGCTTTCCTGAACAGCGCATCAATCTCATCGTCGTATTCGGGGAGCCTCTCGAGATACTCGTCAATCGAGCAGTCGCGCAAGGCCTCTGGCACGAGGTTCTGGACCGGGAAGTCGCCGATCTCAATATTCTGACCGAGTTCGCGAGCCAGGATCGTCAGCTTTCGCGCAACGTCCATGCCCGACAAGTCATCGCGAGGATCCGGTTCGGTGTAACCGCTTTTCTTGGCCTCGCGAATGATTTCAGAGAACGGTCTCGTCCCGTCGTAAACATTGAACAGGTACGCCAGTGTTCCCGAGAAAATGCCGCGAATTGAACGTACCTCGTCGCCTGTGTAGATCAGGTCGCACAACGTGTTGATGACGGGCAATGCCGCGCCCACCGTTGTCTCGTAAAAATAATGCGAGCTGCCCTTGTCTGCGGCGGCCTGAAGTGCGGTGTAAGCCGCGTAGTCACTGCTAAAGGCCTTCTTGTTTGGCGTAATGACGTGGACGCCACGAGCCAGCCAATCCGCATACTTCTCCGCGATGTTCTCGCTGGCCGTACAGTCGATGATGACTGCGTGCGGCAGGTGATCCGGGTTCACGTGTCGTTCGAATGCGTCGAGATCCGTGTCGACCGAAGCGGCATCGAAGTCTTGCTCCCACGTCGCGATATCGATACGTCGGTCCCCAAGAAGCATCTTGCGAGATCGCGCAATTGCACGAACACGAAGATCGATATTGAACTGCTCTGCCAGCCTGTCCGCCTGCTTTTCGAGTTGCTTGAGCAGTGTGGCGCCAACGTTGCCGGAGCCGACCAGTCCAATCGAAATCGTCTTGTGGGACAGGTAGAAGCCGGAATGCGCCGCGCGTAGAGCTTTCGTCACATCATTCGAATTAACGACCGCAGAGATATTGCGCTCCGACGAGCCCTGAGCGATCGCGCGAATATTGATACCAGCACGAGCAAGCGTGCCAAAGAAACGCGCGGCAATACCCGGAGTACCGGCCATGCCATCGCCCACTACGGCGACAATGCTCTGCCCGGGTGTTGTGTCGACGCTCTGGATCTGGCCGCTTTCGAGCTCTTCGGCGAATGCCTCAGTAACGACGAGCCGCGCACGATCTGCAACGTCTTCGGGCACTGCGATACAGATCGAATGCTCGGAACTGGCCTGGGATATCAGCGTGACCGAAACGCCGGCGTTCTTCAACGATGCGAATAGCCGATCCGCCGTACCAGGAACGCCGATCATGCCGGCACCTTCGAGGTTCAGGAGCGCCATTCCGCCTATGGCGGTAATGCCCTTGATGTTGTCGCTCTGCGCGGCGGTGGCACCAATGCAACTGCCGGCGTGCGACGGGTTGTGACTATTCCGGATTACGACCGGTATATCGTTGTCGATCGCCGGTCCCATGGTCTGTGGGTGAATCACCGCAGTACCAAAGTACGCAAGCTCCATCGCTTCGCTGTACGTGAGGTGGTCGATGACCTGTGCCTCTGGAACACGGTTTGGATCGGCGCTCATCACGCCATCAACATCGCTCCAGATCGTGAGCTCCGCCGCCTTGCTCAATGCCGCGAATATTGCTGCCGAGAAATCACTGCCATTTCGACCGAGGGTCGTCTGCAGACCTTCCTCATCTGAGGCTATGAATCCGGTAATGACTGAGATGCCTTCGAAATCCGCGGGTACGACATCTTCGAACTTCGCCTGCGATTCGTCCCAAAGGACAGTTGGGCCAAGTTCCGTCTCATGAACCGTGACTACGTCGCGAGCGTCGATCCAGGTTCCGCCGCGCTGCGGGTCCTCCTGGCCCAGAAATGCTGCCAGCATGCGTGTCGACCAGATCTCGCCGTAGCCGGCAACCACATCACGACTGCGTTGCGGCGCTGACTTAACGAGTGCGTTTGCCTTCAGAACATCCCTGACGTCCGACGCGTCACTACTCCAGGCATCGAGCAATCCGACGAGCGCATCACCGTCGAGCAAGTCGCGGGCCGTCGCCGCATAGCGGTCGCCAATGGCATCCAGTTCGGCGTTGTAAGCGTCGTCGTCGCGCTCGGCAAGCACGGTCAGGTTAAGGAGCGCATCGGTCATCCCGCCCATCGCGGAAACGACGACACCCAGCCGCGTGTCAGGTAGATCCAGGACGATACCCGCGACACGGCGAAAACAGGCCGCGTCCGCCAGGCTGCTGCCGCCAAACTTGTGAATTTTCCAGCGTTTATCCGCCACTTGCCTTCCAGTGCCCTGCGAAAAACGAGCATGATAACGGCACTTCCACACGGAGTCGCCTGTTTTATATGAAACCGGTTGGGCCCGGACCAGATTGGCAAAAAAAAACACCCGGAGCTGATGCTCCGGGTGTTTCGATTCTTCTCTCCCGCCCTGACTGGCGCGGGTTAGCTGCTAATCAAGGCGCCGCGACGGTGCACTCGTTCAGAGCATCGTAGTCGATCAGGAGTACCTGCGGTCCCGTCTCTTCCACATTCATCGGGTCAGCATCGCGAGCAACAACGTCCAGAACCATACCTGGCACCGGATCGAAGCCTGTTACCGAAATTGCGGGTGTCGTATCGCCAGCGCCGGTCACGTAGATATCGAGGTTCTGTTCTGTATCGACAGACAGTACGCCGGTGTCAGCACCAAACGGTACATCCGTGAATGCCGGATCCGCGCCTTCGTCACCGATCATCGTGCCTTCCGGCAGGATGTAGATGTCAACGTTCGGCGTAGACGGCGAACCGTGGGTCAGCCGAACCTTGGCCTCGGTGGCGACACCGCGGCCATCGATCGCGAGAGGAATAGCCGTCAGGGTGTCCGTCGAAAGCAGGCCACTAACGATGACCGTTGCTGCTTCGTTCACAACAGCGCTGTAAGGGATATCAAGCACACTGTTCGTATCACCGGTAGCCACCACACTCAGTGTGTAATCTTCCGGCGCGCCAATATCCTCCAGCGAGCAGAACTGCGTGTAAGAGACGTTCTCCACCAGCTTGATCGACTCCGTCTCAGGCGTCGAACCGACATCAGCAAGGATGTCGACAGCAGGTGCGTCCGGAGACAGGTGCACGGCAACGGCACCAGCCGGTGTATTGGCGTCGTAGAGCGGTGCGGCGGTCGCGCCGTCAAGCACAATCAACTGAACGGCAGAGTCGCCGAGGAACACGTTTTCCGTAGCAACAATCAGGAGATCAGCACCAGCCGGCAGCGGAATCTCACCGGAATCGTAGACAACGATCGGGTCGCCATCGTTCGGTATGGCAACGCGAAGCTGGTAAGGACCGGCAGGTACTTCCAACTGACCCGTGTAATCGCCGAATGCCAGTGGAGCGTCGCCGTTTACGGGATTCTCAAGAGCTCCGTCCAGGACAGTTACGTATACATCCACTGGCGGGGCACTCGGCGAAGCGTGTACGACCTGGGCGCGGAAGCTGCCATCAGCAATCGACTCGCCAGCCGGGTTGGTGACGACAATAGGCGCTGCTGCATCGCCGCAGGCCATAAAATCACCGCCTCCGAGGGTTCCGCACGCGATAACCGTGGTCTCGGTGCCGAAATCGAGGGGCAGGGTTGCCTCAAAGACGACGGAATCGTCGCCGGGAAGAATTGCTTCAAGCTGAACATTAACGTCCGCGCCGTCCTGTGTGACGTTTTCAGCCTGACCAACGCCCAGCAAACCAGATCCCTGGTTGTAGTCCACGTCGGTCAGTGCCGGAGCACCGTCGACCCAGATGTTCACCTTCGGGGCATCGGGCGACGCGTGCAGAGCGCGCAACGTCGGCGTCACAGCACACTCGAGGTACTCGATAGCCGTTACTTCTTCGGGGTCCAGAATATCGTTACGGTTCGTGTCGAGGCCATTTTCTACGGCAGAGCCGCCGCCGAGGCAGACAGCATCACCGACGGGCAGGTCGCGAACGGCTATGAGGGAATTGAAGCCATCGGCTCCATCTGCGCCATCCGTTCCATTCAGACCGTCGTCGCCTTCGCATCCAGCCATAAAGAGAGCGGCGCTAACCGCTGTTACTGCGTAAATCCTGCTTCTCACTTGTCTTCTCCAGTTTGAGTATGTTGATCCAACTGGGGACGGAGTTTGGAGAAGACCGGCTGCAAGAGGGTCGCAGATCCGTAACGCAATGTTTCGAAATGTAACTCTGCAGCGCTGCTGCTTAGGGGCACTTCAGGATGCTAAAGGAAGGTGGTGGGGGCACCAGGACTCGAACCTGGGACCAGCGGCTTAAAAGGCCGATGCTCTACCAACTGAGCTATACCCCCGCACTGGGTACCCGGCCACGACAGGCCGGAATGCCGGCGGCATCATACCGGAAAAATCCCCAATAACAAGCGTCAGAAGGGATTCCCCGGCAAACCCTCAGACGCCCTCGTCATCCATGCGCGCAAGACGCTGACCTGCCAGCCGTGCAGCCGTCGTCTCTGGGTATTCGGACGTAACGCGCTCCAGGGAGCTGCGGGCCGCAGCCCACTGTTCGAGCTCATAGCTGCAGTACCCCATCTTGAGTAAGGCGTCGGGCACTTTGCGGGACCGGGGAAACTTTGTGATAACAAGTTCAAACTCGGTGAGCGCCTCGTCGAACATCTGTGTTACGTAGTGTGATTCCGCCAGCCAGTACTGTGCATTTTCAGCGAGTTCGCTGTCGGGATAGGCCACCAGGAACTGCTGGAAAGCCATTGCGGCCGGCTCGTAGCGCTGTTGCTTGAGTAACTCGAGTGCCGCCTGGTAATTGTCCTGGTCCGAGCCGTCGGGTACAGGCAACTGCCCCGGCAACAGCGTGCCGCCATCCATCACACTCTGAGATCTGCGGTCCTCCAATGATTCCTCGAGCAACTGGATACGTGCATCGAGATCCGCATACAACTGCCGCTGCCGGCTGGCTGTCGTTTCAGACTCGTGTCCAAGCGTCTCCACCTGGCCCTGTAATTCGCTATCCTGAAGCTCCATCGCGCTAACCCGTTGCGTCAGGTTCACGAGGCTCTGGTTCTCCACTATGCGCTCAATCGCCTGCATCCGGCGATCCAGATCATCAAGCCTGACGAGGACCGGGTCTTCGTCGGGCTGCGTCTCAAATAACGTGCAACCGCCCAGTGCCAGCACGGGCGCCAGTAGCAGAAGCGATACCCTGGTGTTCAGTCTCATCGGCTAATCGGTGTATTTGAACTCGACACGACGATTCTGCGCATAGTCCTCTTCCGAGCTACCGAATGCGACTGGACGTTCTTCGCCGAAACTCACGGTCGAGATCTGCGCGGCGGACACGCCCTGGATCATCAGCATCTGCCGTACGGCCTGCGCACGACGTTCGCCGAGGCCGATGTTGTACTCGCGCGAGCCACGTTCGTCCGCGTGACCTTCGAGCCTGACGCGCGAATTCGGATTGTCGCCGAGTTGCATGGCGTGCCGGGACACGATGTCCTGGTCTTCGGCACGGACCTCCGACGAGTCGAACTCGAAGTGGATGACCATAGCCAGTTCGCCGGCCGATGGATCGTCAAGGTACTCACCGCCACCGTACATTTCGTCGCCCATGCCATCGGTCGAGGCGCCGCCCGCCTCATCGCCGTACGTGGTATCAGTCGGCTCCGGATCCGGAACGTTGGGTGAACTCGAACAACCGGCCAGCAGAAGTGCTAGTGCCGCCAGTGCAAACAGTTTGGAATAAGACATCATTTAGCCCTTTTTTGTGTCTTTAAAACGAAGTAAAATCATAAAGTTAAGCTGTACTTCTAAAGTAAATAATTAAATCGCGCGCAAGGCGCGCTCCTACAATACTAAAATCTGGGGAATGGTGACCAGACCGGTTCGCGGACATCCCCGCCCGCGCCAGACGCCATCTTCTGCCGGATCAGGCCATCCGCAGATACCGTCTCCAAAACACCGTCCCGTCCCTGCCGTGTTGCATAAATCAGGATATCGCTGTTCGGTGCGAAGCTCGGGCTCTCGTCCTGGCGCCCGGTCGACAGGACCAAAAGGTCTTTGCGATCCAGATTCATAACGGCGATGCGGTAGTTCCCCCGGTCGTTGTGCAACATCGCCAGTTTCTTGCCATCGGGTGACAATCGCGGTCGCGCATTATAACTCCCCTCGTAGGTAACGCGCTCAGGTGTTCCGCCAGTCGCTCTCACCCTGTAGATCTGGGGTCCACCGCTCCTGTCCGACGTGAAGTAGATGTAGCGACCGTCCGGCGACCAGGTTCCTTCCGTATCGATCGACCTGTTCGTCGTGAGTCTCGTCGTGCGGCGCGTGTTGATGTCGAGCACATGAATATCGAGATTGCCGTCGACACCGCCCAGCGTGACGACCAGCTTCCGTCCATCCGGTGAGAATGACGGTGCGCCATTAATACCCGGTTTCGAAGATACCTGGAAGCGATTGCCGGTCCGCAGCGTCTGCACAAATATGGACGACTTGCTGCCTTCGAAGGACACGTACGCGAGCTGGCGGCTATCCGGTGACCAGGCCGGCGACATGATCGGATCATTGCTCTCCATAATGGTGTAGTCATTCTCACCATCGTAGTCCGAAACGATCAGCGAGTAGAACTGACCTTCTCCTTGTCGTTTTGCCGTCACGTAAGCGACCTTGGTCCCAAACACGCCCTTGATGCCCGTCAGCTTCTCGTAAATCATGTCGGCCGCGCGATGCGCCGCAATGCGCATGGTGCCGCGACTGGCTGGCATGCGGTAACCAAAGAGCTGTTTACGTCCAAACACATCGAACAACCAGAACCGCAGCTCATACGCATTGGCGCCCACCTGGGTGACCTTGCCAACAACGACGGCTTCCACACCGACGAAACTCCAATCCTGAAAATCGATATCTGCGCCATCTGTCGGTTTCTGCAGCATCTTCTCTTCGGCAATTGGCGCAAAACGACCACTGCGTTTCAAATCATCGGTAATAACCTGAGCCACATCGAATGGCATGTCTGGTGCCTCGCCTTCCCAACCGAATGGCACGACAGCGACAGGTGTCGGCTGTGCGATTCCAGTTACTTCAATATCAAGCACCTGCGCCGTCACGGCGACCGGGAAAAGAAGTACCAAAATTCCAATTAGTTTTCGCACTGTCATCTATATTTCACTCAAATGTGGTTCACCGCGGCGGTCGCATAGTTACACGTAATTCTGACCTGAATAAGTCAGGATTGTTCGGCTCGGGCAACGGCGACGCCTTTGTAACTGCTGCCAAGATCGAGCGCTCGACAGCTTCATCTCCGTTGCAGCTGGCAATTCTAGCGCTGATCACGTCTCCTGTGCGTGTCTGCCGCACCATTACGACACACAAAGTGTCTGGCGTCACGCTTGCCGGCATGGCCCAACTCCGCTGTATGTCCTGCATGATCATTGTCTGGTAGACCGCCATCTCAGGCGAACTGGCCGCCGCCATTCTCCGCTCCTCTGCAGCGATCTCTGCCTGTCGCTCCCTGGCTTCCTCTTCACGACGCAGGCGTTCGTTCTCTTCGCGCTGCCGCTGAATATCCTCCTGGCGTTTGCGCTCGGCCTCTTGCCGCTTGCGCTCCTGCTCTTCTTCCTCGCGCCGCTTACGGTCGGCCTCTTCCCGCTCCTTGCGCCTCTTTTCCTCAGCTTCCTGTCTTTTCAGTTCGTCAAGCCGCTGTTGCTCGATCAACGCGTCCTGCCGGCGCTTCTCTTCTTCGGCCAGGCGGCGCAGCTCCTCGCTGTTATCGGGTTCGGGTTCAGGCTCTTCAAACACGGGCTCCGGTTCAGGCTCGGGCTCGGGCTCGACCGCAGGCGGCGGTGACGCCCGGTCGGGAACCTCCGTGACCAGGGTCGCCTGGACGGCCAGCGGCGTGAACGGCGTCGGTCGTGTGTAGTCGAATGCCACGATCATGGACCCGAATATGATCACGTGCAGCAGCAACGCCATGCTGACCGGGATAAAATTTTTGCTGTCGCGAGTCACGCGGCTGCTTACTCCGGAATCGGGTAGGTATCCAGCGGATCCGTAACGAAACCTATGTTGCTTGCGCCAGCCTGCTGCAGCACAACCATCGCGCCAACCACGTGGCCGTAGGAAACCGCGCGGTCCGCTTTAACGAACACCGGCGTTTCGGGCTTCTCACCAAGGATGACGCCGACGATTGTCGAAATCTTTTTTCCCGACGAAGGTTGGTCCTCGTCGTCACCCGCATTGATGTAGAAATTACCGTCGGCATCGACACTCAGCACGAGCGGCTCATGATCCGGTACGGACTCGATGGGTTCGGCATTGGCTTTCGGCAGCTCGACCTCGATACCCTGGGTCAGCAACGGTGCCGTCACCATGAAGATAACGAGGAGCACCAGCATGACATCGATGTAGGGCACGACGTTGATCTCGCTCATGAGTTTGCGTTTTTGCAGTGGCGTAGCCATATCACGCTCCCAGCTTGGCGCGCGCGTGCCGGTGCAAAATGCTCGAGAATTCCTCGGTGAAACCGTCGTAACGGTATTCGAGCCGGACGACCTTGTCAGCGTAGCGGTTGTAGGCGATGACCGCCGGAATGGCCGCAAAAAGACCCATTGCCGTGGCAATCAGCGCTTCCGCAATGGGCGGGGCGACGACAGCCAGCGTTGCCGTCTGCTGGCTGCCAATCTGAATGAAAGCGACCATGATGCCCCACACCGTGCCAAACAGGCCGACATAAGGGCTTGTTGAACCGATCGTCGCCAGCGTCGCGAGATTCTGCTCCAGCCGGTCTACTTCGCGCATTTGTGCAACCCGCATTGCCCGGCGGCACTCCTCAATGATCTTGTTGGGCGTATCGCCGCCGGCTTGCAGCGCACGGTTAAACTCGCGAAAACCCGACTCGAATATGCTGGCCATGCCAATGGTGCCGCCCTTGGCACGTGCGGCGCTCTGGTACAGCGTATTCAGATCACCGCCCGACCAAAAGGCCGCTTCAAACTCATCAGAACCGTCTTTCGTACGGCGAATCAGGCGGCGCTTCGTGAAAATGATGCTCCAAGAAACGATCGATGCGCCAACCAGCAGCAACATCACAATCTGTACAGGCAGGCTGGCGCCCATCAACAGACCAAGTACGGTCAGATCTGCAGTCATGATTGGTTATCTCCGAATAGGGTCGACGGTATTCGCTTGGGCCGCATTGAGTCGGCATCCAGGTATGCCGCTTTGACAATGCCGCTGATCAGCAGTTCGCCGTCAGTGTTGTCTTTGAAAATCTTCTGTTCGATATCGAATGTCACGCGTGTCATGTCCGCGAGACCGGCTGTGACCACGAGGTCGTCGCGCAGGCGCGCCGGCGCGTGGAACTTCGTGTTCACTTCGGCTACAACAAAAATGCGCCGCTCTTCGTCCTGCAAGCGGACCATGTTGACACCCAGGGAGCCAAGCCACTCTGTGCGTGCACGCTCCATGAAACGAAAATAATTGGCGTAATACACAACGCCCTGTGCGTCCGTGTCTTCGTAATAAACGCGGATGGGAAGCTCAAAGGGTTTTTCATCACTCATTATTAAACGGTAACTCCCCGGTGCCAGCCGGCTGCGGCGGTGTCAGGCCAAAATGCAGGTACGCATTGTTCGTCGCTACGCGACCGCGCGCCGTGCGCATCATGAATCCCTGTTGAATCAGGTAGGGTTCGAGCACGTCTTCGATCGTACCTCGCTCCTCGCCGATCGCAGCCGCGATGCTCTCGATGCCCACCGGGCCGCCATCGAATTTCTCGATGATGGTCATCAACAGGCGGCGGTCCATCGCATCGAACCCATGTGGATCCACCTGCAGCACATTCATCGCGTTCTCCGCCACGGCCTGGGTAACGACGCCATCGCCCTCCACCTCTGCAAAATCCCGTACACGACGCAACAGGCGGTTCGCAATACGCGGTGTTCCGCGTGAGCGAGTCGCAATGGCCGTTGCGCCGGCGTCCTCTATAGGTAGATTCAGGATCCCGGCAGATCGTCGCGTAATTCCTTCAAGATCACCGTCCGCGTAGAACTCGAGGCGCTGCACAATCCCGAAACGATCGCGCAAGGGCGACGTCAGCAAGCCGGCGCGAGTCGTCGCCCCGACGAGCGTAAAGGGTGGCAAATCCAGTTTGATCGAGCGTGCCGCCGGCCCTTCGCCAATCATGATGTCGAGCTGGAAGTCCTCCATGGCCGGATACAGGACTTCCTCGACAATGGGGCTCAAGCGGTGAATCTCGTCGACGAACAGGACGTCATTCGGTTCGAGGTTCGTCAGGATTGCGGCGAGATCGCCCGGGCGTTCGAGTACGGGCCCCGATGTCTGGCGCAGGCTGACACCCATCTCGTTCGCGACGATATGAGCCAGTGTTGTCTTGCCAAGCCCTGGCGGTCCAAAGATCAGAAGATGATCGAGCGCCTCCTCACGACGCCTGGCTGCCTCGATGAACACGCCCATCTGCTGGCTGACGGCCGGTTGTCCGTGGTAGTCGGCAAGCTTCTTGGGCCGAATGGCGCGATCAAAGGCCTTGTCCTCCGCGACCGGCTCGGCCGTCGTCAGTCTGTCGTGTTCAACGCCTGCCATTTATGTTGCCGCCCTTTTCAGTGCCTGGCGAATAATGTCTTCCGCCGATTTGTCGTCTGTGTCGAGCGTGCCCAGCAGCTTGTTGACTTCGTTTGCTTTGTAGCCGAGCGCAACCAACGCATCAAAGGCTTCTGAGCGGGAGTTGGCTTCTACCGCAACCTTCTCACCCGGTAGCGACGGGGTACCGACCTTGTCGACCTTGTCGCGCATTTCCATGATGAGGCGTTCCGCGGTCTTTTTGCCGATGCCCGGCACCTTGGAGAGCATTGCCGAGTCCTCGTATTCGACGCAGCGACGAAAATCGCTGGCAGTCATGGCCGACAGGACTCCAAGCGCCATTTTGGCGCCGACGCGATTCACTTTGAGCAGGGTTCTGAAAAGCGCCCGCTCATCTTCGGTCGCGAAGCCGTACAGAATCTGTGCGTCTTCCCGAACCAGCAGATGCGTGTACAGGAACATATCCGTACCGGACTCGGGCAGATCGAGAAATGTCGACATCGGCGTTTCGATCTCGTAGCCGACGCCATTACACTCGAGCACGATATGAGGCGCCTGCTTGCCTGCCAAACGACCGCGCAATGACCCAATCATCGCAGTCCCGCAATCCGGTTGCCAGTACCGAGCTGTGCATGAACACGACGCTGGTTGCCGTGGCAAAGCGCGGCCGCCAATGCGTCCGCGGCATCGGGCGCGGGTGTACCGTCGAGCTTCAGGATCGACACCACCATATGCTGCACCTGCTCTTTCGTCGCCGCCCCGGTACCGACGACGGCCTGCTTGATCTCTCGCGGTGCGTACTCGAACACGTCGACATCGTACGCGAACGTCGCGCAAAGTGCCGCGGATCGTGCATGGCCGAGCTTCAGCGCGCTGCCGGCGTTCTTGTGCATGAAGACACTTTCGATGGCGACGATATCCGGTCGATATTCCTCGACCAGGCGGCCAACTGACTCGAAAATCTGGCGCAAGCGGTCGGCAAAACCGCCATCCGTGCTTTTCACAGTGCCGCTCGTTACGTAGAACGGCGTATCGCCCTGAAAATCGAGGATGGCAAACCCGGTCAGACGCGAGCCTGGATCAATGCCGAGTATGCGAGTGGATTTCAAAGTTGCGCCAGTATGTCTTCGCCGATATCGGCGTTCGAATACACTTCCTGTACGTCATCGAGGTCTTCAAGCATTTCGAGCATCTTGATCATCGAGCCGGCTTCCTTGACGCCCAATGCTGCGCTCGTGGACGCTCGCATGGTGACTTGTGCCGATTCGGCTTCAAGACCTGCTGCGACCATACCGTCTCGCACCTGCTCGAAGTCGCCCGGCGAGGTCAGAACTTCGATAGACCCGTCGTCATCGGCAATCACGTCCTCGGCGCCCGCCTCAATAGCGGCCTCCATGACCGTATCCTCGTCGCTACCTTCAGGGAACATCAGCTGACCAACCTCGTTAAACAGGTAATTCACTGATCCATCGGCGCCCAGGTTACCGCCGAACTTCGTAAACGCATGACGGACGTCGGCCACGGTTCGATTTCGGTTGTCAGTCAGACAAGCGACCATGACGGCTGTGCCGCCCGGGCCATAGCCCTCGTAGCGAATCTCGATGTAGTCCGCACCGTCAGTCTCGCCAGCACCGCGCTTGACGGCCCGTTCGATGTTGTCCTTCGGCATCGACTGGGCCTTGGCCTTGTCTATCGCCAGGCGCAGCCGTGGATTGGCGTCGAGGTCGCTCCCGCCCATCTTGGCCGCAACCGTTATCTCACGAATCAGCTTGGTAAAGAGCTTGCCGCGCTTCTTATCCTGGGCGCCCTTGCGGTGCTGAATATTCGCCCATTTACTATGTCCTGCCATGGTTTCCTGCTTGTAGAATGCCCAATATGAGTTTCGAACGCCTGGCGCGTCGAAACAGCGCGTATGATAACGGGTATTTCCACGCACGGCACTCAAGAAGAATCTTTCTCAATGTCAGCTACCAGTGCTGAAAATTCGGCCCGTAAGGGCATCATTGCCATCGTGGACGACTATCTCGATAGCTTGCCGGACAAGGATGGCCTGCGAGCATGCATTGCCGAAGGCAAGGCAATCGCAGCCATTGTCGAACCGTTGGGCCTGCCCGACAACATCCTGGCAGCGGTACACACCTACCCCTTGCTTCGTGACGATATCCTAAATATAAACTCTTTAAAAACCAAAGAATTAAGTGACTTATCTCGATTCATTATAGGAATACAACAACTCGACCAATTCTCGCTTCCCGAGCACTGGCAGCCTGGGGAAGCGCTGGCCGTGCAGCAGTCGGAGACGCTCCGCAAGATGCTGCTGGCGATAGTCTCGGATGTGCGCCTTGTCCTCGTTCGCATCGCCGACCAGTTGTATCGACTCCGCCAGGCAAAGGATGCATCCGGGGACGAGCAGAAAGCGCTTGCACTCGAAACGCGTGAGATTTATGCGCCACTCGCCAACCGTTTGGGTGTCTGGCAACTGAAATGGGAGCTTGAGGACCTTGCGTTCCGCTACTCGGAGCCGCAAACCTACTCTGAGATCGCGCGGACACTAAAAGAAAAACGCACGGAACGTGTGGGTTTCATCGAGGCATTCCAGGAAACGCTGCACCGGGAACTAAGTGCCGAAGGCATTGATGCTGAAATTTCGGGACGACCCAAACACATCTACAGCATCTATCGAAAGATGCAGCGCAAAGATCGTGGCATCGAGTCGCTCTACGATATTCGTGCAGTCCGGCTCCTCGTCGAGACGGTTGGTGACTGCTATGCGGCGCTCGGCATCATTCACAACCTCTGGTCCTACATTCCGGGCGAGTTCGACGACTACATCGCCAACCCGAAAGACAATGACTACCAGTCGCTGCATACGGCCGTGGTTGGGCCCGAGGGCAAGACGGTTGAGATTCAGATTCGCACGCACGAGATGCATCGTCATGCGGAACTCGGTGTCGCCGCTCACTGGCGCTACAAGGAGGGTGGTGGCGCGCCTGCCGCTTTCGACCAGAAGATACGCTTCCTGCGACAACTACTTGAACCTGCGGATGGGGGCACCGACCTCCTCGACCAGATTCGAGATGATTTTTTTGAAGACCATGTATACGCGGTTAGCCCCAAAGGCGATGTCGTCGAACTGCCGGCCCATGCGACGCCACTGGACTTTGCCTACCACGTGCATACCCAGGTCGGACACAGATGCCGCGGTGCCAAGATCAATGGCCGTATCGTCCCGCTTACGCATCACGTACAGAACGGTGACCAGGTCGAGATCATAACCGGCAGCCAGGCGAAGCCCAGTCGAGACTGGCTCAGTCCAAAGCTCGGATACCTGGCTGGCGCCCGCGCGCGGGCAAAAGTACGAAACTGGTTTCGTCACCAGGACCGTGACCAGCATATGCGCCAGGGTCGGGACGTACTCGACCGGGAGCTCTCACGGCTCAATGTCAAAGACGTCGCAACGGATGCCATCGCCAAACAGCTGAAGCACAAAGACACCGATGCCTTGTGCGTCGCGCTTGGTGCGGGCGATCTGACATCCGCATCGATTGCCACGGCGTTACAGCATATTCGCGGCACTGAGTTGCCTGAGAAGATCCGTACTCGGCGCCCCCGCAAACAAGACAACAAACCGGACTCGCTTGCAGTTACTGGTGTTGGTGATCTCATGAGCAACTTCGCTCGCTGCTGCCGGCCCGTCCCACCCGAACCTATCGTCGGCTACATCACCCAGGGTCGCGGTGTCAGTATCCACCGCCAGGACTGCGGCAACTTTCTCGGCTTAAATCGGCGGAGCCCCGAACGCATCGTGGAAATCAGTTGGGGCGAGTCTGAATCCGGGGCCTACCCCGTGGACCTCAGTCTGCACGCATTCGATCGCTCAGGCCTGATTCGTGACATCACGGCAGTGCTCGCGGACGACGAAGCCAATGTCATCGGGTTGAAATCCGGTACGGACCCGGACTCCATGCAGGTTGTCATGGACATCAGTATCGAGATTCGGGACTTGCCGACGTTGAGTGCTGTAATTACGAAACTCGAACAGCTGCCCAACGTCGTGTCGGTCAGGCGGAAAGCCTGACCGACATTTGCGGGCCGGCTCTTACTGTTCGGCCGGGCTTAGCTTGCTCTTGCCTTTCGCGATATCGGTTGCAAGCGCCATCATTGACGTCAAATCGCCAAGGTTCGCCGGCACAACGTAGGTGTTTCCGGTCTTGGCCAGGTTCCCGAATTCAGTGATGTATTGCTCCGCAACGCGTAACTGCATGGCCTCTGGGCCACCCTGCTCCACGACCGCATGTGCCACCTTGCGTAAGCCCTCACCCGTTGCCGTCGCAACGGCCAGAATTGCCTCAGCCTCACCCTGGGCTTCGTTAATCTGTTGCTGCTTCGCAGCTTCTGATTCCTTGATTACGCGCTGCTTCTCGCCTTCTGCCTCGTTGATTTTTGCGTCACGAACACCTTCCGATGTCAGAATAACGGCACGCTTTTCACGTTCTGCCCGCATTTGCTTTTCCATCGCGCTAAGAACATCCTGCGGTGGATTGATGTTCTTGATCTCATAGCGCAGCACTTTTACGCCCCAGGGATCCGATGCCTTGTCGAGTTCGGAAACGACATTCTGGTTGATCGTGCCGCGTTCTTCGAACGTACGGTCAAGATCGATTTTGCCGATTTCCGAACGCAGTGTTGTCTGTGCGAGCTGCGAGATGGCGAACATGTAGTTGCCGATACCGTACGACGCGCGGCTCGGGTCGAGCACCTGCATGTACAGAACACCGTCGACGCCGACTTGCACGTTGTCTCTTGTGATACATACTTGCTCGGCGATATCCGCAGCCTGCTCTTTCAATGTGTGCTTGTAAGCGATGCGCTCAAGAAACGGGATGAGAATGTGAAATCCCGCGTTCAAAGTCTTGCTGTATTTGCCGAGTCTCTCGATCACGTAGCCATTCTGCTGTGGGACGACAACCGCCGTCTTGAGCAGGATGATAATCGCGACAGCGACGAACCCAAGAGCAACAATGAGTGATGTATCCATTAGGACGTTCTCCTTATATAGCGATTATTCGGCTTCGACGTGAAGCGTCAGGCCGTCGGCCTTTACGACCTTTGCTTTTGATCCACCCGCGATCGTGTCATTTCCAATATTCTTCGCGGTCCACTTCGTACCGCGATAATCAATACGGGTTTCGGCACCGGGCGCGAGGTCTGCTGCCACGTTAACCGTACTGCCAGTCAGGGTCTCGCGAAAGCCAACCGCGCCACCACGAATCTTCTGGTAGAGGCTCCTGCGAAACGTGAAAAAGAAAATAAGTGACAGGGACGCGAAAGCCATCCACTGCGCCCACTCGGGCATGTCCAGACCAAATAGCCCTGCCAGGCCCACGAGAGCGGCAGACACACCGAGAAAGACCATGTAGAACTGTGCGTCAATCGCAAATAACTCTGCAGCCAGCAGCACCGCACCCAGAACCATCCAACTCCACCATGTCATAGCCTTCTCCCAAGCGAACAGCTCCGGCCACTATATCGCGAATCGTTTGAGAGCGGCAGCTTGAAAGCTAAACTCTCCGTCCCCATATGCGGTAACATTCTGCGGGCCGCCATTAGAATTCAAAAAAGGGGGACGGCATGCAGGAATCCGGAATATCCATCGCGGAATTTTTTGCGAACCTGGTCGCGACGCTAAACGGCTTCGTCTGGAGTGCGGCACTCATCGGCCTGTGCCTCGGCGCCGGTCTCTTTTATTCAGTCCTAACGCGCTTTGTCCAGATTCGGATGTTCCGGGAGATGATCCGCCTGTTGTTCTCGAGTAAGGAATCGGATAAAGGCATTTCCTCGTTCCAGGCGCTGGCCGTCTCGCTCTCGGGTCGCGTCGGCACCGGTAACATTGCCGGTGTTGCAGCCGCGATCGGCTTTGGTGGACCCGGGGCAGTTTTCTGGATGTGGATGGTTGCCCTGTTGGGTTCTGCGACCGCCTACGTCGAATCGACGCTTGGCCAGATCTACAAGGAAGAAATCGACGGCCAGTATCGCGGTGGTCCGGCCTTTTACATTGAAAAAGCAATGGGCCAGACCTGGTACGCCTGGATATTTGCGATCGTGACAATTTTCGCTTGCGGCGTTTTGCTGCCAGGCGTGCAGTCCAACAGCATCGGCAACGCGGCAAATCTCGCCGTTGGTGGCGACACCATGGTGAATTTCCTGGGCGATGCTGTTCCCTTGGACAAACTGGTGACAGCGATTGTCGTCGTAGGCGTTCTGGGCTTCATCATCTTTGGTGGTGTCAAACGAATTGCCCATGTTACCCAGGTTATCGTCCCATTCATGGCACTCGGCTATATCCTGATGGCCCTCGGCATCATCGGGTATCACATCACCGAACTGCCTGCGATCTTCGCCTTGATCGTTGGCGACGCATTCAGCCCGATGGCGGGCGTCGGTGCAGCAATTGGCTGGGGCGTGAAACGGGGCATCTACTCGAATGAAGCCGGACAGGGAAGCGGCCCGCATGCCGCCGCGGCCTCGGAGGTACAACATCCGGCTCAGCAGGGCCTGGTGCAGTCATTTTCGGTTTACGTGGACACACTGTTCGTTTGTTCCGCAACAGCATTCATGATTCTGCTAACCGGCTCTTACAACGTGGTCCCCGAAAGCGGCGAGATCATAGTGCAGAACCTGCCGCTGACAACAGAAGTTAATTCCCCGGCATTCACACAGCTGGCTCTCGAGAGCGTGATGGGAGGCTTCGGCAAGACCTTCGTGGCAGTTGCGCTGTTCTTCTTCGCGTTCACTACTTTGCTGGCGTACTACTACATTGCGGAAACGAACGTTGCTTACATACGCCGCACCTTTCACTCACGTGGGCTCTTGAAACTCCTCAAGATCGTAACCCTGGTATCGGTGTTCTACGGCACGATACGCGAGGCCAACCTCGCCTGGGCAATGGGCGACCTCGGTGTTGGCCTGATGGCGTGGCTCAACATCATCGGCATCCTGATCCTGTTCTTCATGGGACGCCCGGCGCTGCGCGCACTCAAGGACTACGAGGCACAAAAGAAGGCTGGCGTAACGACCTACACCTTTGATCCGCAGAAGCTCGGGATCAAGAATGCGGACTTCTGGGAGAACAAGTAGGAGCGGCCATCGGCCGCGAAAGGTCGCGGCGGATCGCCGCTCGTACGATATTCGCGGCCGATGGCCGCTCCTACGGTTTATTCGGGAAATTCAGCGCTTTGTTGTCCACCGCAAGCGCTGCTTCGTGAACCGCTTCTGCGAGTGACGGGTGCGCATGGATCGTGCGCTGCAAATCTTCAGTGCTGGCCGAGAACTCGAGCGCGAGTACGGCTTCTGATATCAGCTCGCCAGCCATTGGGCCGACGATATGCACACCAAGTATCTCGTCGTCATCCTCGGACGAAATGATCTTCACAAATCCTGAGGTTTGTTCCATGGCTTTGGCACGACCGCTGGCCATGAAAGGAAATTGCCCGGTCTTGTACGCCCGGCCACTGTCTTTCACTTCGGCCTCGGTCTTACCTGTCCATGCAATTTCGGGATTCGTGTAAAGCACCGAAGGTATGACGTCGTAGTTCATTTCGGCGATTTCCCCGGCGATCAGGTCAGCGACCATCACACCTTCTTCCGAGCCCTTGTGCGCCAGCATCGGCCCACGAACACAGTCGCCGATCGCATACACGCCTTTGACGCGCGTACGGCAATCTTCGTCCACGACAACAAAGCCCCGCTCATCCAGCTGGATACCTGCGTCATCGGCAAACAGGTTTTCCGTTACCGGCCGGCGCCCAACGGCGACGACCAGCTTGTCGACCTCGAGAGTCTGAGCGCCAATCTTGTCTTCGTACTCTACGGTGACGCCCTTCTTGCCAGCCGTGGCCTTCTTGACCATTGCACCCAGTTTGATATCCAGACCCTGCTTCTTGAAATCGCCTGCCGCCAGTTTGGCGACATCACGATCGGCCATGAACAGGAAGTCATCCATTGCCTCGAGGATGGTTACCTGAGACCCAAGCCGAGCCCACACGCTTCCCAGCTCGAGGCCGATAACGCCGGCACCGACCACACCCAGTGTTTCGGGTACCGCATCAAGTTCGAGCGTGTCCCAGGAATCGATAATCTGGACGCCATCGAATTTTGCGATTGGTAATTCGATCGGCGTAGAACCTGAAGCAAGAATGATGCTCTCGGCATCGATAATTTCAACATCGCCATCGACCGGCGTGAATTCGACCTTCTTGCCCTTTAGCAGCTTGCCGTGGCCGACAAGGCCTTCGACTTTGGCAGCCTTGAACAGGCCGGCGATCCCACCCGTTAACTGACGCACGATCGAAGCACGGCGCTTTTGCATCGCGCCGATATCCATTTCGACACCACCCGTAACGATACCGTGTTTCTTGAACTCGTGGCCGGCCCGATGGTAGAGCTCACTCGACTCGAGTAATGCCTTGGAAGGGATACAACCCGCGTTGAGACATGTACCGCCAAACGCGTTTTTGCCGTCCTTGTTCTTCCACTCGTCGATGCACGCTACCGTCTTGCCATGCTGCGCCGCCCGAATTGCAGCGATATAGCCTGCCGGTCCGGCACCGATTACTACTACGTCGAAACTTCTACTCATTGCGTATCGAATCCTGTGTTTGGATTGTCAGATCAGACCTGCAGCAGCAGGCGACCCGGGTCTTCAAGCTGTTCCTTGATTGAGACGAGGAACTGCACTGCTTCCTTGCCATCGATGATACGGTGATCATAAGTCACCGCCAGGTACATCATCGGTCGCGCGAGGATTTCTCCATCGACAACCATCGGGCGCTGCTGAATTGAATGCATCCCGAGGATGGCGCTTTGCGGCTGATTCAAAATCGGCGTGGACATCATCGAGCCGAAGATACCGCCGTTAGTAATCGTAAAGGTGCCGCCTGTCAGGTCTTCCATGCTGATCGTGCCCGCTTGCGCCCTGCCCGCCATGTCCGTTAGCGCTGACTCGAAATCCGCAAAACTCATCTGATCAACATCGCGAATGACCGGAACCATGAGCCCGCGATCGCTCGACACAGCGATGCCAATATCGTAGTAGTTGTGGTAGACGATATCGGCCCCTTCGACCGAGGCATTGACCACCGGGAATTTCTTCAGCGCTTCTACGGCCGCCTTCGCGAAGAACGACATAAATCCGAGGCGCACGCCGTGCTTCTTTTCAAAGGTCTCCTTGTAGCGGCTTCGCATCGCCATGACTTCGGTCAGGTCAACTTCATTGAATGTCGTCAGCATTGCCGCCGTCTGCTGTGCATCCACCAGTCGCTCCGCGATGCGTGCACGCAATCGTGTCATCGGCACGCGTTTTTCGCTGCGCTCGGGTCCGGTCGAAGCTGATTCAACATGGACGGGCGCGGGATCGCCTGGATTCACGTTGCTGCTGTCATCCTTCTTCAGGAAGGACATGACATCGGCTTTGGTAATCCGTCCGTCCTTGCCACTACCGGTCACCATCGTCGCATCGAGGTCGTGCTCTTCGAGGAGGTGCCGAACCGCTGGGCTGGTCTTAATCGGACCCTTCTTTTCTCGCGGTGCAGGTGTCTTCTTGTTTTCCGTCTTCTTCTCGGGCTTGTTCGGAGCCGCTTGCGCAACCTCGCCCTCTTCGAGAATAGCCAGCACGTCGCCGGCGACGACCGTTGCGCCATCCTCGACAACTATACTGGCGATTGTTCCGGACGCTGGCGCAGGCACTTCGAGAACTACTTTGTCAGTCTCGAGATCGACGAGATTCTCGTCGCGCGCGACGCCTTCGCCGACCGTCTTGTGCCAGGCAACCAATGTCGCGTCGGACACGGATTCGGGCAAAGGCGGAACCTTTATCTCTATGGTCATTTCTTCTTCCGTTTGGTTTTTTCAGGTTTGCGAACCTTGCTCGCCTCGGTATTAATGTCGAGGGCCGCTTCGACCAGCGCCTGTTGTTGTTGCAAATGAACTTTGAATACGCCGGATGCCGGTGCTGCTGCACTCGCTCGACCCGCGTAATAGAGTTGTTGATGGCTCTTTAGGGGTTCCTGCAGGCGATGTTTGATCTGGTACCACGCGCCCTGGTTCAGCGGTTCTTCCTGGCACCAGACAATTTCTTCAACATGATTGTATTGCTCGATCATGTCGGCGAATTCTTCGATAGGGAACGGGTACAGCTGCTCGATTCTGACAATTACAACGTCCTTGATACCGCTGACTTCGCGCGCCTCCAGAAGGTCGAAATAGACCTTGCCGCTGCAGAATACGAGTCGCCGCGTTTTCTTCGGATCGATCGCCTCTATCTCGGGAATAATGACCTCGAAGCGGCCAGTGGAGAGCTCGGTTAGCGGCGATACTGACATCTTGTGCCGCAGCAGACTTTTCGGCGTCAGGACGATTAATGGTTTGCGGAAATTGCGAACCTGCTGGCGACGAAGCATATGGAACATCTGGGCAGGCGTCGAGGGCACACAGACCTGCATATTGTGCTCCGCACACAATTGCAGGAAGCGCTCAAGCCTGGCCGACGAGTGTTCCGGGCCCTGGCCTTCGTAGCCGTGAGGCAGGAACATCGTCAGGCCGCACAGACGTCCCCATTTGGACTCGCCCGAACTGATGAACTGGTCGATGACGACCTGCGCACCATTGGCAAAGTCACCGAACTGACCTTCCCAGATGACGAGCGTGTCCGGTGCGGTACTCGCGTAGCCGTACTCGAATCCAAGTACGGCCTCTTCCGAAAGAAATGAGTCGATGACACGGAACGCATTCGGCCTGTCGACAATGTTTTCCAGCGGCGCGTATTCGCGGTTGTTCAACTGGTTATGCAGGACCGCATGGCGATGAAAGAACGTGCCGCGGCCACTGTCCTGTCCGATGAGACGAACGTCGTGACCTTCTGTAAGCAACGACGCGTAGGCCATGGTCTCGGCAAATCCCCAGTCCATGTCCATTTCACCCTTCGCCATCCGCACGCGGTCATCCATGATGCGCTGTACGCGGCCGTGCGGCTTTACGTCCGGGGGAATGTCGGTAATCGACGCGCCAAGCCGCGCGACCTGGGCAGGGCTGATCGTCGTATCGACATAGTCACCCCACTCGGTGTGCAGAAAAGGCGTCCAGTCCACCGTGAACTCATCGCCAATCAGCCCCAGGGTCGACTTGGGCACGGGCTCGCCCCGGTCCAGTCGATCACGGTAGTTATCCTGTAATTCCGCTGCCGTTGTCGCTTCAATAACGCCCGCCTGCTCGAGGCGATTCGCGTACAACTCGCGCGTCGTTTTGTGACTCTTGATGACGCCGTACATGATCGGCTGCGTGGCCGACGGTTCATCGGCCTCGTTATGACCATGGCGACGGTAGCAGACCAGATCGATGACCACGTCTTTCCTGAACTTTTGGCGGTAATCGAGCGCCAGGCGCGTGACGAACAGCACTGCCTCAGGATCGTCGCTGTTCACGTGAAAGATCGGGGCTTCGATCATCTTCGCCACATCCGAGCAGTACTCCGTCGAGCGGGCATCGGACGGTCGGCTGGTTGTGAATCCGATCTGGTTATTGATGACGATATGCACGGAACCGCCGGTCCGGAAACCATTGGTCTGGGACATTTGGAAGGTTTCTGTGACGACCCCCTGACCAGCAAACGCGGCGTCGCCATGGATAAGTACTGGCAACACTTCCCGCCGTTCCAGATCGCCTCGACGTTGTTGCCGCGCGCGCACCGAACCCTCGACCACCGGGTTCACGATCTCGAGATGAGACGGGTTAAATGCCAGCGCGATGTGCACATTGCCGCCGGGCGTTTTCATGTCGGCAGAAAAACCCTTGTGATACTTAACATCACCGGAGCCTTTGAGCTCATCGAGGTCGTAATTGCCCTCAAACTCCTCGAAAAGCTCTTCGGGCGATTTTCCGAGAATGTTGACAAGCACATTGATACGCCCACGGTGCGCCATGCCGATGACGATTTCACGGACTCCCGACGCACCACCTTGCTGGATGATGTCATCAAGCATCGGAATGAGGCTCTCCCCTCCCTCAAGCGAGAAGCGCTTCTGGCCTACATATCGCGTGTGCAGATAGCGCTCGATTCCCTCGGCACTCGTCAGCTGTTCCAGCGTCCAGAGGCGCTCTTCGTTGCTGAGCTTGTCGGCGGCCGCACGTTCCTCAAAACGCCTACGGAGCCAGAGTCGTTCACGTGCGCGCGAGATATGAGCGAATTCCGCGCCGATCTTGCCGCAATAAATCGATTTCAAAAGGTCCAGAATATCGCGCAACTTCATGCGCTCGTTGTCCATTCCCGCCAGACCGCCCGTGAAGAACTCGGTGTCCATGTCAGCATCGGTCAGGCCGAGGTAGTCGAGTTTGAGAACCCCTGGCATGCGTCTGTCCATGAGTCCCAGGGGGTCAATATCGGCAATCTGGTGGCCGCGAAGACTGTACACCTGGATGAGTCGGGAAACGGCCGCCTGTTTCTCACCCGAACCTACGGGTTTGCCCGAAACGCGCGCTGTCGCCGTGCTCATGCGACGGCCGGTACGCGCCTCCGCAAGCAAATCATCGCGGATTTTTGAATGGATAATTTCGGCCTCGGGGTCACCCAGGGACTCGAAATACTCGCGCCAACCGGATGGTACGGCGGCGGGATCGTCCAGGTACTGCTCATAAAGCCCTTCGACAGCACTCGCGTTGCTGCCAAAAAGAGGCGTAGAAGCCAGTTGTTCCTTGAGGGAATTACTCATTCTTTCAAAGACTTGTGATGCCCGCGACGGGCCTGCAATTAAGCACGTGGGGTCCGTGCCGAAAAAGGGGCGCTAGTTTATCCCAAGCGCCCCGTCGAGGGAATCGAATTACGGCGGGGATCGGCTACATGAGCCGCAGCAAATTCACCAGTTCGTAGGATACCAGGCAGGCGTAGAACGTGAAAAACGTCGTCAGGAACAGCCCGGTTCGAATCCGGTTCAGGAATCGGGACTTGGCGAGGAACACCAGCACGAAAATCCCGAACGCGGTCATGGCGAGCTTGGTGCTGGTGAAAACAGCAGTCCCCTGTGACATGACGGCGTTCATGACCGGGTTCACCTCGATCATGCCACGCTCGATCAGGAGCAGTGTCAGGAAGGCATCCGCACAGGAGAACAGCATCGTGCCGGTTGCGAGGAAGAACAGCCAGGGATGATGCCAATCCAGGAATATGACTTCGTTGTCGGCGCTTCGGCGGTGGCTATGGCGACGTGAGAACGTGAACCCGTAGGTAACCGTTCGCCAGGAAAATGTTCGTCGATCATCGCTCGCGCGAAGTTCGGCTGTTGCTGTGCTTGCTTCCATTGGCGCTTCTGTCGCTCCTGCTAATCAGATGGCGGTGCCGTCGTAGCATCCAGCAGGTAGGCGATCAGATCATCCCTGTCTTCCTGCTTTAACACGCCGGCAAACGTCATGCGGTTGCCTGGCAGAAATCGTCCTGGCTGTGCCAGCCAGGCATTTAGTGCTTCGGGCGTCCACACGAAGTCGGCATTGCGCATGACGGCTGAATATTCGAAACCGCTGCGCGAACCAACTTCCGTGCCAAAGAAACCGTACAAGGCCGGCCCAATCATGTTCGGCCCGCCGTCGTTGAGACTATGACAGGCCTTGCATATCTGAGCCTGCTTCTCGCCTCGCCTCCGGCTCGCGCCTGCAAACGGCTCAGTTTCGAGATATTCCTCCGCTGTAAGGACGACCTGTTCGCCCAACATCGCAGCAGAAGGTAACGGAACTGCGCCTGAATCCGACCCGGTTTCCTCGGTCTTTTTACCGCATCCGGCGACAATCGTTATCGATGCAACCATTGCGGCTACTGCCAACAGCCTGAAGTGTTCCCTCAATGCCAACCCTCAATGCCAATGCCAGCACTAAATATAGAGCAATTAATGTACCAAAGTCCCTTGTATTTGATTTAATGCGATATTTTTCCACAATGGGCCAACCCGTCGCGCCTAATCTGTATAAATACCCGACACAAATCGCCTCACCTGATGGTGTGTGGCGGGAATTGGCGCGATAATCGTTCGCGAGGCGGACTGGAGTTCCGGGAGTCAGATGAATACGAAGGGCTATACGGGCGTGGGCGTGGCCGGGGAAGCGATCCACTACGTCGATCGCAAGCGCTGGTTCTGGCTTCTGTCAGTCATTTACCCGTTGCAGTTGCTGATTCCTCTGTGGCTGCATGCGTCGACAGGAAACGAACTCTGGTTTCTCCTGCCGCTGTCTATTTTCTTCGTTGTCACTCCCCTGCTCGACTGGTTCATTGGTGAAGACACCAACAACCCGCCTGAAGAAGTTCTCATGCAGCTCGATCAGGACCATTACTACAGGCATCTCACCTACCTGATCGTGCCAGTGCATTTCATCACGTTGTTTACCTGCGCCGCGTATGCATTAACACAGCCACTGAGCTGGTGGGCTTTCATTGTTCTGGCACTGGTGGCCGGAATGGCTGCCGGGCTCGCCATCAACACCGGGCACGAATTGGGCCACAAGAACTCAAAGATGGAGAAGACACTGGCGAAAGTCGTGCTTGCTATCCCCGCTTACGGGCATTTCTCAGTGGACCACAACCGTGGCCACCACAAAAATGTATCAACGCCCGGAGACGATGCGAGCGCACGGATGGGTGAGAGTATTTACTCGTTCTCGCTCCGCGAAATTCCCGGCGTATTCCGTCGCGCCTGGGCAATCGAGCGCGAGCGCCTGGTCTCAAGGAACAAACCGCTGTGGCACTACAGCAACCCGATCCTGCAGTCCTATGTCATCAGCGTCGCTCTCGCGGCGCTGCTCGTCACGCTGTTCGGATGGCTGGCCGTGCCGTTCCTGCTTATTCACCACGCGTCCGCCTACTGGCAACTCACGAGCGCCAACTACATCGAACACTATGGACTGTTACGCGAGAAAACGGCCGAGGGGCACTATGAGCGCTGCGAGCCACGGCATTCGTGGAACTGTAATTTCGTCCTGAGCAACCTCTTGCTGTTCCACCTCGAACGTCACTCAGACCATCACACTCACCCGCTCCGCCGCTATCAGTCACTGCGGCACTTTCCCAATGTCCCACAACTGCCAAATGGCTACTTCGGCATGTACATGCTGGCGTATTTTCCGCCGCTTTGGTTCCGGATTATGGACAAACGCCTGATGGCGCTCGCGCACATCGACGGGGACCTCGACAAGGTGAATATCGATCCGGGCGCGCGACCTTCGATCTTCCTCAAATGGGGTCGCGACAAGATGTCGGAGCCGACATTTACGGACCTCCCCGGGATTTAACATATCCCACGCACGTTGCCGGCTTGTGATGAATCGCACAGTTGGTCCTGTGATCCCCGTATACGCTCGAACCCATTCTTCATTTTGGGTAGATCACCGTGAAAATCAGATCGTTGCAAACAATGCTCGCTGCCACTGCAATTTTGGCCAGCAGCACGGCCATTGCCGACTTCGGCGCTGGAGTAAAGGCAGGAACACTCGGATTGGGCCTCGAAGCTCGTTGGGATCCGCCCGTTCCCTGGTTCGACCTTCGGGTTGGCGTCAATAGTTACGACTACAACGACAAAGCCGGATACGGCGGCATCGATTACGAAGCAACGCTCGCTCTCGACAACTACTACCTGACGACCAATTTCAAGTTTCCTGCCAGTCCATTTCGCCTCACCTTGGGTGCATTTGCCAACGGCAACGAAATTCAATTGGCCAGCCAGGACCTCGGCGGCGCGAATTTCAATATCGGCGGTGCATCGTTCTTCTCGAGCGACGTTGGCAATTTGGAGGGCGTCGTATCCTTTGACAGCACGTCGCCCTATCTTGGTTTCGGTTTCGATTTCGAACTGTTTGGCAAAGCGGGTCTCAACCTCGACTTTGGCCTCCTCTGGCAGGGCGAGCCAACAGTCACGCTAAATGCGACGGGGCTGGACTCGGCGCCAGCACAGGTACAGGCTCCCCTGAGCCAGGCACTCGAAGCCGAGCGTCTCGAACTTGAAGAGGAAATGAGTAACTACAGGGCCTGGCCAGTTGTCTCGCTCGCCTTCGTCTACAATTTCTAGGACTCGCTCGCTGCTCAGCCCCGATTGTCGAGCCAACGCGAGGCGGCGATCCCCATTTGCAGGTAATTGAAGCGAAGTCCGGGTAGCGGAAATTTCCGCCCGAGGCCCTGCGCGACAGCCGGGAGTTTGGGCATCGAGCCCGTTCCGATCCATTCGGCCAGTTTGCTACCGGACCAGGTTGCCATGGCGACACCGCTACCGTGATACCCGAAACCATGGAAAACCGATGGATCGTCTTCGAGCTGCCCTATCGACGGCCGCAGCGCCCCGGTAAAACAGATTAGTCCGCGCCAGCCGTACTCCACTTCTACGTCCGCCCAGTGCGGCCACAAGGTCCCAAGCAATCGTTTGAGTGTGGCATAGGTTTCCTGCTCCCTGATCGCGCCGCCCCGGCCATGCCCTCGCCCACCGAACAGGAACCTTCCGTCCGGCAGCATGCGGTAATAGTTCAGGATACGCCGTGTATTGGCCATCGGCTGATCAGTCTGCCAACCCTGCGCCGCTCGCTCTTCATCACTCAAAGGTCGCGTCGCGATGATCGCACTGATGATCGGCAGCGTACGTCCCGAGTACTCACGACGGAGGTCTTCGGATATGAATCCATTGGTCGCATAGATGACGCGTTTTGCTCGCAGCGTACCGCCTTGGGTCGAAAGGGAATGAATGCCGTCCTCCCCTTTGGCCCAATCGACGACCTCACTGCGATCATGCAGGCCGGCCCCTCTTTTCGCCGCGGCGCTGGCAAGTCCTTTGCAGTAGCGCAGGGGATGCAGCCCGAATGTCGGCCCCTCGCGCATCGCCCCAAACTGCTCCGTCGAATCGTAGAAACGCTCGCGAAACTCCTCACGGCTGATCATATTCGCGTCAATTCCGAGCTTCCCGGTCAGCAAGTCGCACGAATCCCGGAGTTCGGCATAGCGGCCAGGCGTGTGAGCCACAATGTACTCGCTGTCCCCCTGGGGCCAGAAGTCGAGACCTTCTTCAGCGCCGATCTCGCGTACGAGTTCCACAGATTCCACCTGCGCCCTGTACCAGTTTCGCGCCTCTTCCAGGCCGAATTTCCTGATCAGTCGTTTAGCTCCCAGGTTCGTACCGCCGAGGCAGCAGAAACCGCCATTGCGACCGGAGGCACCCCATCCGATATGCCCGGCTTCCAGCACCCGGACGTCCACGCCGTAGTTGCGTGCCAGGTGATAAGCGGCCGACAATCCCGTGTAGCCGCCGCCGATGATCGCGACGTCACAGGACTCGTTGCCCGTTAGGGGAATTGCCTCGACATCCAGATCACCGGCCGTCGCTTCCCAGTAGCTGCGTTGGGGCGTATCGAAGCGATACAAATCGTCGTCGTACAGCCGCTTCATTGCGTTTCACTTGCGATTCGAATGATCGCCTCCAGGCTGACGTCCACGTCTGCGGTCGTCGTCGACCAATTCGATACACTGATGCGCATGGCAGTATGGCCCTGCCAGACCGTAACACCGCACCAGCACGTGCCGTCGGCCTGGATCGCTTCAATAATACGGCGAGTGCGGGAATCAT
>Ga0316194_10000263_pt1 | contig 31766 bp, 28 predicted proteins | sample CroRivsedime1_MG_FD_204936 | JGI IMG/M metagenome (GOLD analysis project Ga0316194, IMG submission 204936) | Coastal sediment microbial communities from Maine, United States - Cross River sediment 1 | ecosystem: Environmental > Aquatic > Marine > Coastal > Sediment | place: USA: Maine...
AGAACCTCGTCGGTCTCGACCACATCCACGGAGAAGTATGCCCCGTAGTTCTCGGCTTCCTGGGTTTGAACAAATCGCCCGCACATGCGGCGATCCTACGCGTATCTGCGGGGTTCGGGCCGGATCCTTAATGGTTCAGGTTTCGCGACGTCAGGGCCGATGACAACTGCGATGGATTCAGCGATTCGATTCGGCTCGGTCTCAAAGACCTTCGGTTCAGTTCGCGCTGTCGAGTCCCTCACCTTTTCCGCTCCGGCAGGCGCGGTTACGGTGCTGCTCGGCCCGAACGGAGCAGGAAAGACGACAACCGTGCGCCTTACGACGGGCGCTCTGGTTGCCGACCGCGGCGACATCGAAGTGCTCGGTCTCCATCCCAAGGTCGACGGCGATGAGGTCAGGCGCCGCGTGGGCATCGTCCCGCCAAAGCCGGCCTTCTACGACCAACTCACCGGATGGGAGAACCTTCGCTTCGCCGCTCGTATCTTCGAATCGGACGAAACAGCCGCCCTCGACGCGGCCGAACGTTTCTCGATCCAGGATGCCCTCCTCCAGGAGGTCGGCGGCTACTCCACCGGGATGCGCACGCGCCTCGCCCTCGCCAGAGCTGTGATCCATGACCCAGAGGTGCTCCTCCTCGATGAGCCGACGGCGGGGCTCGACCCGGAGTCTTCGCGTAACGTCCTCGACCTGATCCGCGAACTCGCCGGCCGCGGTCGCACGATCGTGTTGTGCACGCATCTGCTCCACGAAGCAGAAGGGATCGCCGATCAGCTTGTGCTCATGAACAACGGACATGCCCAGGCCGCGGGAGCGCCGCAGGACCTCGCGAGCAAGTACCTCGCCCAGCCTGTTGTTCTCTTGGATGCCGAGAACCGCGATGCACTCAGCGCTCTCGGCCATGAAGAAGGTGTCGTATCCGTTTCGTGGAACGGTTCCGTCCAGGTGACGCTCGATGATCTCAACCGACTTCCCGACCTCGTCACTCGGCTCGTGAACGACGGCGCTCGAATCACACGAGTTGAACCAATTGGCGCCACCCTCGAGGAGCTCTACTTCGAGATGCAGCGCACACACCGAGGAGAATCGGCGTGAAGTGGGATCACGTGCGAGCGATTGCCGGCGTTGACCTGCGGCGGCTGTTCAAGAGCAAGGACTATTGGATTCCTCTGATGATGCTCGCGACGCTCTTCTTCGTGTTCCTGCCGCTCCTCGCCCTCGGCGTGGTCGGGATGCTCGCCAATACCTCCATGGCACAGCAGCTCGCCGGCATGGTTGAGAGCATTCCGGTGGACATCAGCCAGTCTCTGCCCACGGTCGATCCAGCAGCCCAGGCTGCCTACCTCATTGCCGTCTACATGCTTGCACCGATCGCGATCATTGTGCCGCTCACGATCTCGGTTGCGGTCGCTTCGAACGCCATCGTCGGAGAGCGGGAACGCGGGACCGGAGAATTCCTTGCCCACAGCCCCCTCACCATGAAAGAGATCTACTTCGGGAAACTCCTCGCAAGCCTGGTGCCGGGCTACCTCATCACAATCGTGGGGTTCGCCTTGTACTCCCTTGTGGTGAACCTGACGGTCGGTCCCAAAGTCGGGGGATGGTTCTTCCCGACCTCGGGTTGGTTCCTTCTGATCATCTCGGTGATTCCGCCAATCATCGCGATCGCGATCGCTCTTGTCCTTCGGATGTCGGCACGAATGCGTTCGGCGGCCGCGGCTCAGCAGGCGTCGAGCCTCGTGTCGCTTCCGATCATCATCGTGTCGTATGCCGTCACGCTCCGAGTCATTTCCGCGCCCGGACCGTCGGCGTTCCTGTTCGGTGCCATCGCATGGGCAATCGCGATCGCCCTGGCGGTGCGTGGCGCAGGGAAGATGAAACGGGAACGCCTGCTCGGGGTTGCGTCCGAGACCTGAGCCGCTACGTGGCGGCGGCCGTCGACTTGTTGCGGCTTCGCCGTCCACCGCCGCTTGTCGGCGGTTCCCACGTGAACCAGCGGATGGCAAGGACCAAGGCCACGGCACCCCACAATGCGAGGTACGCGAGGTCCTGCCACTCGAAGTCGGCCCGGGTGGCCGCCGGGGTGAAGGCCGCAACGAACGGTTCCACGAAGTGGCTCAACGGGAAGAAGTCAGAGACCGCCGTGAGCCAGCTGGGCATGTCCTCACCCGGGACGATGAACACACCGGATACGAACGCCAGAGGCAGAAGGGTGGCATTCGCGATTGCCGTGGCTGCCTGCCCTGATGGGGCCACCGCGGCCACCAATAGCCCGAGTGCAGCGAAAGTAGCTACCCCGACGAAGAAGACGACGATCAGGATCGGGACCGTCTCCGGGTAGACCTGAAGACCGAAGAACAGGACTCCGACGCCGAGCATGATGAGGGTTCCGATCAGGGCGATCAAGATGGATGAGAGAATCTTGCCTCCGAAGAAGATCCAAGACGGGAGCGGGGTGCCTCTGACCCGCTTCAGAATCCCCTCGTCTCGCTGATACGACGTGAAGATCGAGATGTTCGTGTACGTAGCCGAGACAGCCGCGAAAACAGCGAGGGACGGTGCATAGAACTGCGCCGTAGTGATCCCGAGATACTCGATCCTCTCGTTCCCAAAGACCAGTGAGAACACGACGAAGATCAGCAGTGGGAAGAAGATCGTGAAGAACGCGGAGATCGGGGTGCGCCAGAAGATTCGCCACTCGTAGCGGGCTTGATGCCAGAGCAGCATGAGGGGCGACGGCCGTTTCACGGTGCATCCCTGTCCGTGAGTCCGAGGTAGATGTCCTCGAGCGAAGGGCGGCTCACCGTAAGCCCGTGCAGCAGCGTCCCGCGGTCGATCGCCCAACTCGTGAGTGTGTGCAACAGGGCAGTCGGATCATCGGTGTGGTATCCGACAGTCGCCTCATCGATCGCATCCGGCGGTACCGGAAGCGATTCCGCGGGTTCCTCCACCAGCGTGAACCGCACCTCGACGCGAGCCGTTGCCCTGCCGCCAAGCGTGTCGGGCGTTCCCTCGGCCACGATCAGGCCGCGGTCGATCACGGCAACCCGGTCGGCGAGGGCCTGCGCCTCGTCCATGTAGTGGGTGGTGAGCAGGATCGTCTTCCCGAGGTTGGTGAGGTTGCCGATGACCTCCCAAGCCTGGTGGCGTGCCGATGGGTCGAAGCCGGTGGTCGGTTCGTCGAGGAATATGAGGTCGGGGTCACCAACGATGCCGAGCGCCACCTCGAGGCGGCGCTTCTGTCCCCCCGACAGGGTCTTCACCCGGGCATCGGACTTCTCCCCGAGCCCGACGAGGTCGATGAGATGACTCGTGTCGAGACGCTGTGGGTAGGCGGCGCCGTAAGTACTGATCGTCTCTCGGACCGAGAGCTCTCGCTCGACGGACGACTCCTGGAGCACGATCCCAATGCGTTCCTTGAACGTCCTCTGGTTCTCGGAGGGATCGAACCCAAGTACGTCAACGTCGCCCGACGTCCTCTTTCGGTAGCCCTCGAGAATCTCGACAATGGTGGTCTTGCCTGCGCCGTTCGGTCCGAGCAGCGCGAACACCTCACCCTCTTCGAGGTCGAAGCTCACCCCACGCACGGCGTCTACGTCGCCGTAGCTCTTGATCAGATTCTCGACCGATACGACCGGCATCGGGTCCCTTCTGCGTCGGATCGAAGACTGGCAGAGTCGCGAACACTGTGCGACTTTCGGTAGATGGGTTCGGGAACGCGGATGTAATCAGATAACGTCCTATCACCATGATCAAACGACTGTTCCTACTCGCCCTGCCCATCGCCCTGCTCGCTGCGGCCTGCAGTTCAAACGGAGATGACATGCCAACCGACCATTCCTGGATGTTGACCGGGATCGCCGGGCCCGATGGGACGATGACCACGCCGCTCACGATCCCCACGCTCACCTTCGAGGACGGCTCGGCGTCCGGCAACGCGTCATGCAACCAGTACTTCGGTCCATACGAACTCGACGGTTCGTCGCTCACGTTCGGGCCGCTCGCCTCGACCCAGATGTTCTGCGGGGAACCGGGTGTGATGGACCAGGAGGCCGCCTACCTGGCCACGTTGGCCTCCGTCGACACGTGGTCCATCGACGACGAGGTGTTGACGCTGTCGTCAGGCGACGCGGCGTTGCTCACGTACGAGGCGATCTCGCAGGACCTCGCCGGATCCTCATGGGACCTCATCGCCTACAACAACGGCACCGGTGGCTTCCAGTCGGCAGTGATCGACGTGCCGGTGACTGCTCTCTTCGATGAGGATGGAACCATCTCCGGGCAGGGCGGATGCAACTCCTACACCGGGTCATGGGAGACCGACGAGAACTCGATCGAGATCGGTCCACTCGCATCCACGGCGATGGCCTGTGCCGAGGCGGACGTGATGGACCAGGAGACTCGGTATCTCGCTGTGCTGCAGGAAGCCGACACGTACCGCGTCGATGCCACGACCCTCGAGATGTTCGACGCCGAAGGCACCCGCCTCGTGCAGTACCTGCGCGCTGCAACGCCCTAGCCCAGGGTGCGTCGACGGCGCTGGGGAGCAGAAGTCGTCGTCGTTGGTCAGTCGATCCAGCGTTCAGGCCGCTCCTTGAGGCGGTTGAATCCGAGCTCATCGCAGAACGACTCGTAACGAGCTCGCGGCACACCTTTCCACTTGAGGTCGGCGAGAGAATCGGGGAGCGGGACGTCGGTTCGGAGTTGAGCCAGATAGCGATAGAGCAGCGCATCTCCGATGTGTTCCCGGAGCGTCGCCGCGAGCTTCGCGGCCCCGCGCACCTTCACGTCCCACAACGATTCGTCCAAGGGGATCCCTTCGAGATGGCCGTAGCGGGAGAGGATCGTCCCGCTCGACTTCGCCCCCCACCCGGCGAGACCGGGAAGCCCATCTGCCGCGTCGCCGACAAGCGCCAGCCAGTCGGGTATCGAGGCCGGCTCCACGCCGAACTTCTCGACGACCGCGTCTCGGTCGATGAATGATCCCTTGCGCCGGTCGTAGCCAACGATGCGCGGGTCGTCGTAGATCTGGCACAGATCCTTGTCTGGGGACATCACCACGACCTGCTCCACGTCGTCGACCCACCGGCGGGCGCCGGTGGCGAGCCCGTCATCGGCCTCGTAGTCGTACATCGACCAGACCGTCACGCCGATCGCACGCATTGCCCGTTCGGCGAGCGAGAACTGATCGAGCAGTTCGGGTTCAATCCCCTCGCCCGTCTTGTAGTCCGAGAACACCTCGTTCCGGAACGACTCGACCACCGAGTCAAACGACGCGGCGATATGGGTCACCTCCGGCTCTGCGAGGAGTGCGAGGGTCGAGGCGAGGATGCCGTAGGTGGCGCCAACTTCACGACCGTCGGGCGCCGCTCTCGAGGGGACCCCAAAGTGGGCACGGAACAGCTCGTACGTGCCGTCGATGAGGTAGAGCTTCATGGTCCGACCCTACCCCGCGCGGAGCGAGGCGTCACAGAAGAGGATCGAGGGGACCGAAGCCGCAGTGACGGTTATCCTGCGCCCACGGGCCTGTAGCTCCAATTGGCAGAGCAGCGGACTTTTAATCCGAAGCGTGTGGGTTCGAGTCCCACCGGGCCCACGAGAGGTGCTCCCTTCGCCACGCGGAAAGGGTTCGAGTCCCACCGGGCCCACCACTGAGACCAACCGACCGGCGAACCGCCTAGAGTCGCGCCATGCCGTGGCTCCTTGCTGCAGACGAGGGCTTCACGATCGGCAGCTTCGAGCTCGCCGAAGTCGTCGCGCGGGCGATTGAAGTCGCTGCCATCGCCGCCATCACGATCGCGATCGTTGCCGCCCTCATCGGAGCCGTCATTGCCCGGATTGAGAGCGACTGGAATGCTGCATTCTCGATCTTCAAGCGCAACATGGCGCGCGGCATGCTGATCGGCCTGGATCTCCTCATCGCCGCCGACATCATCAAGACCGTCACCCAGGAGCCCACCATTGAGAACACCACCACACTCGGTCTCCTCGTTCTCATCCGCACGTTCTTGAGTTGGAGCATCGTGCTCGAAGTCACCGGTCAGTGGCCGTGGCAGGGCAAGGTGGGGGAATCCTCCGAGGCGATCTAGACGCCCACGAACTCGGCCCCATCCATCGACGCAGAATCTCAAGGCGACTTTCGGCGAATACGCAAGCCACCCGGTCTCTACGATTGCCGCATGGCGCCCCTTGAACGGAACCTCTTCGATTTGCTCCGATCGCTTGAGCTGCCGATGGGTGAATACGCGATATTCGGAAGTGGACCGCTGATCGTTCGGGGGATCATTGAGGGCACGAACGATCTCGATGTGATCAGCCGTGGGCGCGCATGGGACCGAGCCTTGGGCGCCGGAGAGCTGGTTTCGCTCCCAGACGGGGTCAAGATCGTCAGCTGCTTCGACGGCGCCGTGACCATCGGGGTGAACTGGGCGTATGGAGATTTCGACATCAACGAGTTGATCGACACCGCCGACGTCATCGACAGACTCCCCTTCGTCCGGCTCGAGCATGTGGTCCGATACAAGGAGATTGCGGCCCGCCCGAAAGATCTTGTCCACCTTCAGCTTCTCGCCGAACATCAGCGAGGCAATCCGTTGACCGACGAATAGCCCGGGCCGGGCTGGTTCCTCCACCCGTCGTCGGAATCGGTGCTCCATGGCCGCCGCAGCTGGTCCATACTCAACGGTGTGGTCTTAGAGGGAGGCAACAGTTCATGACGTCATCGGCAATTGTGCGCCAACCGGGCGAAGGTGAAGCCTTGCGGGCGGGTCCCACCGTCAGCGTCGTGAAGGTAGCGGGGTCGTCGACCGACGACCGGCTGGGTGCGGTCGAGATGCATCTCGAAGCCGGGTGGGACGGACCACCGGCTCATGTCCACGCACGCGTCGATCACCTGTGGTACGTGTTGGCCGGCGAGGTCCTGCTCACCGTCGACGGTCGTCGAGACCGGTACGCGCAAGGTTCTTGCCTGTTCGTGCCGGCCGGCATTCCTCACGGGTTTGGCACCGGTGACACCTCGGCAGCGGTGATGCTCCAGGTGGACACGCCACAATCCCTCGACGGCTACTTCCGGGAGCTCGTGGAGGCATTCCCTCCTGGTGCTCCCGTTGATCCTGCTCGTGTTGGTGAGATCATGCGGCGCCACGACACCCGTCCGGTGAGCTAGCGAGGTCCGCTCCCGCTAGCTTGACGACCATGGATCACAACGACGCACTCCTCACACGCTCGTTCGCACTCGCCGCCGAAGCACGCGCAGCCGGTGACCATCCGTTCGGTGCTCTCTTCGAGATCGACGGACAGGTGCTCGCGGAAGCTAGGAATCGGGTGAACGCCGATCGCGACCTGACCGCTCATGCCGAGACCGCCCTCGTTCTCATACTGGAACGGGAACACGTCCTCGATCAAGTCGGTGACGGGACGCTCTACGCCTCGTGTGAGCCGTGTCCTATGTGTGTGGGTGCCATGTTCTGGGCCGGTGTCCGCCGGGTGGTCTACGGGCTCTCGTCCACGCGACTCATGGAGCTGGCGACGGCTCCCGGAGACACCCCGGTTGGATTCACAATCACGGCCCCTGAGATCGGAGGAGCAGCCAGCCCACCGATGTCGTTCGACGGTCCGAATCGCGAGGACGAGGCGGCGGTCCCACACGTCGGGTTCTGGGTCCCCTGAGCGAGCCCCATGGATTGTGGCCGTCGGCGTCATTCCGCGGGCCGGAGACGCCAAATAGGACGTCTACAACCCTGGGTACGCGAATCTCTGCTCGACACGACCGCGCTCCGTTGTGCTTTTATGGTGGCGATCCGGGCCGGACCAGGTCCGTCGGGTAGTACAACAGGAGACAAGAGCACCATGGGAACCTTCCTCGGAACGATCATCGGCGGGCTCATCATGGGCCTCATCATCGGACCCCTCGCACGACTGATCATGCCCGGCAAGCAGAACATCTCCCTGGGCTGGACGATCGTCGTCGGTGCGGCCGCCGCCATCGTCGGTGGGTTCATCGCCGACATCATTGGCGTGGGAGACACCTCTGGAATCGACTGGATCAAGCTCTTCATCCAGCTCGCACTCGCCGTGGGCGGCATCTACGCCTTCCTCAGGCTCAACGAGAGCAGCTAGCGACAGACCGGCCGCCGCGCGGTGAGTGACTCGCTCGCCGTGCGCCGAGCAGGTTGAATGGGGGCATGGATACTGCATCATTCGTCCGCGCCCTGCCGAAAGCCGAACTCCATCTCCACATCGAGGGGACCCTCGAGCCGGAGATGATGTTTGACCTTGCGGCCCGCAACGACATCGACCTGCCGTTCGCGAACGTCGAGGAGGTGCGTGAGGCGTACGAGTTCTCCGATCTGCAGTCGTTCCTCGACATCTACTACCAGGGCGCGGCCGTCCTGGTGATCGAGCAGGACTTCTTCGACCTCATGTATGCCTATCTGGCGCGAGCCGCCGCCGACGGAGTCCGCCGGGCCGAGATCTTCTTCGACCCGCAGACCCACACCGAACGGGGCATCGACTTCTCCGTCTTCATGGGCGGCTTCACACGCGCCATCGACGCGGCATCCGAGGAATGGGGTATCTCCGCCGCGCTGATCATGTGTTTCCTCCGCCACCTCCCCGGAGAAGCAGCCCTTGAAACGTGGTCTGAGGCGGCGCCGTACAGGAGTCTTATGATCGGCGTCGGCCTCGACTCTTCCGAGGTTGGGAACCCACCCGAGTGGTTCGCCGAGGCATACCAACTCGCGCGCAATGCCGGCCTCCACGCGGTGGCGCACGCCGGTGAAGAGGGGCCGCCCGCATACATCTCCGGAGCGCTCGACAGTCTCGGTTCGGAACGCATCGACCACGGCGTGCGAAGCGCCGAGGACCCCGACCTCGTGGAACGCCTCGTCGCCGAGCAGATCCCGCTGACGATGTGTCCGCTGTCAAACGTGAAGCTCCGAGTCTTCGACCGCCTGGAAGACCACAACCTCAAGGACCTGCTCGACCGTGGCGTTCGGGTGACGGTCAACTCCGACGACCCGGCCTACTTCGGCGGCTATGTGCTCGACAACTACGTGGCGATCGCAGAGGCGCTGAACCTGAGCCGGGAAGAACTGATCGCCCTGGCACGGAACTCGATCGAAGCGACATTCCTCCCCGTCGATGAGAAGGATGCTCTCCTAGCCGACCTCGAGGCTGTGGCCGGCGGCTGATCATCACTCGCGTTCGAAGACGGTTCCCATCGCGGCCGGCGCCTCGCTCCCGAAGAGGTTCCGCAACCTCGGGAACCGATCTCCGATCTGGCGGAACCAGCTCGAGTACACAAACAGCAGCGCGAGAATCATCAGCGGGAACGGCGCAATCGGAAGCACCTGCGCAAGACCGGGGAACACGTCTTGAAGCTGGAAGGCGAGCACCTGGAGTGCCCCGAAGAGGTAGGCGCCGAAGGCTACGCGCAACGGATGCCAGCCGCCGAAGATGACGATCGCGAGGCCGATCCACCCGAGGTTCAAGGTCAGCGTCTCGCGCCAGCCCAGCTTGATGTCGAGTGAGTAGGCGGCACCCGCAATCCCGACCATGGCACCACCGAGCACGGTGTACCAGAAGCGCAAGGTGTTGACCTTGATGCCTCTCGCGAACGCACCCTCAGGCCGTTCTCCCACACCCTGGAGATTGAGGCCGGGTCGTGTCCGATAGAAGAGCCACCAGGTGACGCCGATGGCCAGGAAGCTGCCGTAGACGACGAGGTCGTGGTCGAACAACACCTTGCCGATGAACGGGATATCGGACAGCACCGGGATGGGGAGCGGTGGCACTCGCGGTCCTCGTTCACCCACAAGGGAATCGCCGAGGAACGATGCAAGGTCTGCCGCCAGCAGTGTGAGGACGAATCCAACAGCGATTTGATTCAGCTTCAGGCGGATGCTCGTGGCCGCGATAATCGCAGCGATGGCCGCTCCCACGATGGCTGCCGCGACGAAGCCCGGCAGCGCATGGCCGGCCCAGAACGCCACGGCAAAGCCCGTCATGGCTGAGAGTCGGAGGCTTCCTTCGAGCGAGAGGTTCACAACGCCGACCTTCTCGGTGATGGTCTCCCCCATCGTCATGATGACGAGCGGGGCGGCGGCAGCGATGATCGAGTTGAATGTGGCTTCCACGATCAGGGCTCCCCGGGAGCGTTGCGCGACACCGAACTCCTCCGAGCCGACCAGGCCCCGCCGATCATCACGAAGAGGACGATGGTTCCCTGGAGCACCCCTCCGAAAGCGGAGTCGAGGCCGAGGCGAAGGTCGAGCTGGGTGCTCCCGACCGAGATGGCCACGAAGAAGAGGGCGATCGGCGGCACCCAGACGGCGCTGAACGAGGCGAGCAACACCACAAGGATTCCGAGAAAGCCATATCCTCCGGAGATTGACGGGACAAGCTTGTGGTGGAAGGCAGTCACTTGCACTGTCCCGGCGATCCCGGCGAGTGCGCCTCCGATCGCGAAAGCGCCGAGGAGATAGCGGTTGGTGGGGATTCCGATCAGGAATGCACTCTTCGGATTGCTCCCCACTGCCTTGAGTCGCAGCCCGAACCGCGTGCCACGAAGCAGCACCCACACGATCAGAACGCTGACGAGGCCGAGGACAACCGGGATAATCGGCCAATCTGTACCGAACGCCTCGAACGTTGGCATCCATGCTTCCTCTCGGAATATGTCGGTGCCGCTCGTCGATGCCACCCCGGTCCGCTGCCACGGACCAAGAACGAGGTACACCACAAGACCGGCGGCGACGAAGTCCAGTCCGAGTCCGCCGAAGATCTCGTGGACGCCGCCATACGTTTTCAGGACCCCGGCCAGGAGTGCCCACATCATTCCGCCGACCGCACCGGCGAGGATCGCTGCCGCAATCACGAGCCAGCCCGGTCCAGGGAGCGCCCGCGCCACCCACGTGGCGGCTACGGCGCCGATCACGATCTGACCCTCAACACCGATATTCCACAGGCCGGCGGCGAAGGTGACCACCAACCCTGCAGATGCAAGGAGCAGCGGCGACCAGGCGAGCAACGTGGCCGAGATCTTCGATGCCGAGCCGAAGGATCCCTCGACGAGGAGCCAGAGCGCCTCGAACGGCGGCGCACCGACCAGGAGCAGCAGCACGATGCCCGCCCCGAGGGCGGCGGCGAACGCAATCAGCGTGGGAGTAGCAGATCTCACGCGCGTCACACCCGCTCTTTCCCGCCGATGAGGTAGCCAAGTTCCTCACCGTCGGTCGCCGAGGTGTCTCGAACGGCGAACACAGCACCAGCGAAGAACACCACGATCCGATCGCTGTAGCGAAGGAGTTCGTCGAGGTCGGCGGAGGCGAAGATGATGGAGGTGCCGTTGGAGCGCCGCTCCAAGAGACGCTGCCACACGAAGGCGGCGGACTCCACATCGAGGCCCCGCGTTGGGTGTTCGAGGAGAAGGAGACGAACCTCATCGGGGATCATCGCCAGCAGCAGCCGTTGCTGGTTTCCTCCCGAGAGAGCTTCTGCTGGAGACGTCGGTGCCCCCTTGATTGAGTACTTGCTGATCTCTTGCCGTGCCGCTTCGTCCGCAGCCTTCCAATCGACGAAGAAGCTGCTGTCGTCTGCAGTGAGCACAAGGTGCTCGGAGATTGAGATTCCTTCAACAAGCCCTTCTTCGAGCCGTCCCGCAGGGAGATAGTGGACGCCGGCGGCGAGATGCCCGCGGTACGAGGTCTTGGTGAGGTCATTCCCGTCGACCAGCAGCCGACCCAACGAGGGATCGAGCAGCCCGGCGCACGCACGAAGGAGCGTCCGTTGGCCGCTGCCCTCGAGCCCTGCGAGCCCCACGACCTCGCCTGCCGCAGCCTGCAGGTCCAAGCCCTCGAGGCGGGTGGTTCCTTCTTCAAGGACGATTCCTTCGAGCTCCAGGAGCGGCCCACCCAACGTCGCCGGTTGGCGGTCCTCTTCGTGGAACACCTTCCCGAACATCTTCTCGACCAGGAGTTCGGAGGGGACCGGCATGGCGGCCTCGAACACAACCTTGCCTTGACGGATCACCGTCACCGAATCGCACAGCTCTTCAACCTCTTCGAGTTTGTGAGACACGAACAAGACGATCAGCCCGGTCTCAGCGAGCCGGTTGAGGGTGGCGAAGAGCTGGATCCGCTGTATTGCGGATATGCCGGTAGTTGGCTCGTCGAAGATCAGGACTTTGGCGCCGAGCCAGATCAGCCGTGTGATCTCGAGCTGCTGGCGCTCGCCGATCGTGAGGTCCCGTGCGAGCATCGACGGGTCGAAATGGAATCCCAGCTGCTCGCTCATCCTCGCCAACTCGTCCCGTGCGGTAGACCGATCGAGCGGAATCGGGCCGGGGCTCCCGAGCACGAAGTTGTCGAGGACTGTGAAGGGCAGGAAGACCAGCGGATCCTGGTGGAGCATCCCGATGCCGGCGGCGATGGCATCCGCAGGAGACCTGAGGGTCAAGGTCTCGCCGTCGAGAATCACCTCGCCGGAGTCGGCCTCGTAGAACCCGGACAGGATCTTCATCAAGGTCGACTTGCCTGCGCCGTTCTCGCCCAGGACCCCGTGCAGGGAACCCTCCTCCACCGTGAAGGTGACTCCGTCATTGGCGCGCACGGGACCGAAGTGTTTGTAGATATCCCGGATCTCGAGCGCCATGCGCCGCAGGCTACTCGACGCACCGAACCGAGACAGAGCGATGGGAGAGGCCGATTCGGCCTCTCCCATCGGGTACGAGATCGAGGAACGTCAGGCGGAGCTCGCGCCCTCCATGCCCTCGAGGAGCTGTTTCATGTACCAGATTTGCGGGTCTGTTCCGACTTCCCCGTCTTCGAGGAAGACAGATCCGTCCTGGTAGTTCAACGGGCCGACGAACAGGTTGATCGAGCCGTCGCCCAGGCCCGTCACAAACGCATCGAGAACGGTTCCGGCCTCGCTCGCAAGACCATCTCCACTGATCCATCCGATCATGCTCGTATCGCGGTTGTTGATGTCGGTCCAGTCCGGCGGGATCCACTGGAAATCGGCCGTGAACGAATCGGCAAGGACCGACTCGGCCACATCCAGGTAGGACGGACCCCAGTTGAAGTACGGAACACCCAGGCACACGTCCGGCGCCTCCGAGCATGCCCCAACGAAGTCGTACGGAATCGCCCATACGGCTTCGCCGGCATCAGCGCGTTGTCCGGCCACGACCAAAGCCTCAGTCGTATCGATACCCGACACCACAACATCGGCACCGCCATCGAAGAAGGCGTTGGTGACTTCAGTTGGATCGAGGGTCACACCGGGAATGTTGAACCAGAAGCCGATCCAATTCACTTCAACGTTGAGATCGGCGAGATCCTTGCCCGCCTCCTCCCAGCAGTACTGCGCACCGAGATACAAGGCGCTGGCAAGCCGCCGAGTTTCATCGTTGATGAGCGGCCCGAGATAGGCAATCTTGCCGGTTTCTGAAGTCAACGCAGCCGCACATCCGGCAATCATCTTGCCGTAGGTCATCTTCCCCATGATGTTGCCGAGATTCGGAAGGTCGGCGCGGTAGGCCTCACCTTCCTCCCACGCATTGTCTCCCGACGACCAGATCATCGGAACATCGGGATGGGCTGCTGCTGCCGCTTCGATACCGTCCCTCATGTCATCCGACGTCGCGAAGATGAGGCTGGCACCTTGTTCGATCATGTCGTCGACCACTTGCTCGACCGACGTCTCGGGTCGATCGGCCGGGTTGACCGAGTCGAGCGAGATCATCGTCGCTCCGGTCTTCTCCTCGACGTACTGCCCCGCCTCGAAATGAGCCTGGGACCAGCCAGTGTCGTTCTCGGGCCCAACGAGAATCATGCCGAACGTGAGGCCTTCGCCCGACATGGCGGCGGCTGTTGTGGTGGTCTCCGCGGCAGCCGCGGCGGTCGTTGTCGTATCGTCGCTCGAGTCGCTGCACGCTGCGGCGATCATCGCCATGGCTGCGAGCAGCCCCAGCAGACCGAACCATCGTCTTTGTCGCGTCATCGATCCTCCCGTTGGAATAACCCCATTCGAACCGGGTCAGGTAGCCCGGCGCTTCCACTCTAGGCGCTTCCCTCTCCACCCAGGTGAAGCAGAACTTGCGCAGGAGTGGCAAGGGCCCGAGACTCCTCACATGGAACGATTCACCCACCGCCGCACTCAGTTCGCCGCCGCCCTTGGTGATGGCATCGCAGTCATTCCCGCATCATCCGAAGCCGTCCGCAACGACGATGTCGACCACGTGTTCCGACAGTCGTCGGACTTCTACTTCCTCACCGGTTTTGACGAACCGGACGCAATAGCGCTGCTCGATCCCGCCCACGAGCAACCGTATGTTCTCTTCGTGCGCCCCCGCGATCCGGAGATGGAAGCGTGGAACGGCAAACGAGCCGGAGTCGAGGGGGCGGTCGCGAGCTTCGGCGCCGATGCTGCGTTCGCACTCACGGATTTCGACAAGGTCCTCCGTGACCGCCTGCGGGAGCGCAACACGCTCTGGTATGCCGTCGGCTCTGCGATTGATGCCCGTGTGCTCGGGGCGGTGCGACAGGCGCTTGGATGGCGCAACCGAACCGGGGTCACCGTTCCTTCGGTGATTGCCGACCCGTCCACTGTTCTGGACGAACTTCGGCTCATCAAGTCGCCCGATGAGGTCGCGGCCCTGAAGGAGGCCTGTCGGATCTCCGCGGCCGGACACGTCGAAGCGATTCGCTTCGCCGCACCTGGTCGCACCGAACACGAAGTGCAGGCGGCAATGGAGTACGTGTTCCGCTCTTCCGGCGCGGTACGTGAAGGGTATCCGTCGATCGTCGCCTCAGGGGACAACGCCTGCATTCTCCACTACACGGAGAACGACCGACTGATGGAAGACGGTGATCTTCTCCTCATCGATGCCGCCGCGGAGATCGGCTATCTGTCGTCGGACATCACGCGTACGTTCCCGGTGAATGGCCGTTTCACCGCTCCGCAGCGTGCCGTGTATGAGGTGGTTCTCGCGGCGCAAGAGGCAGTGATCGACGTCTGCCGACCGGGGCTCCCGTACACCGACATGCACGACGTTGCCGTTCAGGTTCTGACCGAAGGAATGGTGAACCTCGGTCTCCTGCCGGGGCCGGTTGACGATGCGATCGCTTACGGGTGGTACCGAGAGTTCTTCTTCCATGGACTTGGGCACTGGCTCGGAATGGACGTCCACGATTCCGGGCCGTATCGGATCGACGGTGTCGGCCGTGCCCTTGCGCCCGGAATGGCGTTCACCGTCGAACCGGGCATCTACATCGCTCCGGAGAAGGCGACACTCACGCTCGCAAAGGCCCCCTTCGATCTGGATGCAGAGCGAGACCTTGCCTATGAGGAAGGTGCCGCAGAGGCGAAACGGATCATCGAGGAGCGCAAAGCGGATGCCGAGACGATCACCCATGAGGTCCCCACGGAGTTCCTCGGGATCGGAGTCAGGATCGAAGACGACTTGCTGGTCACCGAGTCCGGCTGCGACAACCTCTCACGAGATGTACCGGTCGATCCTGACGAGATCGAGGCACTTTGGAGTTCGGCCGCGACGATCCCTGCGATCAGATAGGCGAGAAGTCACCTGGATGTGGGATGCGGCCTACGAACCGCGCAGTGACTGCCTGAACGACTCGAGCGATCGAACCACATTGGCGGCATCATCACCGATGCGGGGTAGCTTCGCTGAATTCCGCTCGTAGCGGCTCCGCTGCACCTCGTCGTCATCATCGTCCGCGGGCTTCTTGGCCGTCGCAGCCGGTTCCTCGGGTTCCGGGGCGTCGGCCGTATCCTCGGCGCGGTCGGCAGAGCTTGCCTCATCCGGCACGGCCACCACGGGAGCTTCGTCCCGCCACTCGACAGCTCGGGATTCGTCTGGTTCTACGACCGCAGTAGGTCGAGGCTCTGCCGCCGATGCCAGCTCTTCCGCTGCGCGGCGCTCCTCGGCCAACCGGGCGCGTTCTTGTTCAATGCGGTCCGCCTGGGCCTCGATCTCAGTCCGACGCTGTTCGGCTTCGGCCATGACCGCCTCAGCGGACTGCTTTGCCTCGATCGCTAGCTGCTCGGCTCGGGCCGACGCCTCTGCCAGGATCTGCCCGGCCTGCTCGTTTGCCACTCGGAGCGCTTCTTCGGCCGCTTCGCCGGCCGTCGCCGCTGTGTCCAGGGAGAGACCAGCCGCATCGACGGCAGCCACTCGGTCCGCCACCTCGGACTCGCGTCGTTCGATCTCCGCGAACCGTGCGCGCAGGTCATCCTCCGCGGCGTCGTGCTCAGCGGAACGGCGATTCAACTCCTCACGCCTTCCCGCCAGCTCGGCGCGCATCTGCTCAACCTCACGAATCGTCGATGCGCTCTCGACCCTCGTGTCTTCCAGGTTTGCGATTTCGGCCTGGAGGCGATCGATCTCTGCCCTTGCCGCAGTTGCCTCGCCCTCCGCTGCCGCCCGGATGCCCACAGCTTCGCGCTGGGCTTGTTCGACGATGGAGAAGGCCTGCTGTTCTGCCTCTGAGAGATCAGACGCCTGCATACGTGCCGCAGTCAGAACCCGATCGGCCTCGTCGCGAAGCTCATTCGCCTCGAGACGGATCTTGTTGGCCTGCGCCTCGGCATCGGCGATCATCTGCGCCGAGCCACGGGCCTCGTTTTCGGACTCTTCGATGATCTGCGCGACCTCGCGCTCACGCTCGTCGACTTGATCGCTCCGAGCCAAAGCGTCGGCGAGGATCTGTTCGGCGCGAGCTTCCGCTTCCTCGAGCTTCCCTGCTGCCGTCCCTTCGGCCTCGGCGATGACCTTCGCCGCCCGGTCTTCCGCGTTCTGCAGGACCTGCAGCTGCTCCTCGTACTCGTGACGGACGGTTGCCGCCTTCTCCCGCATCTTCGCTACGTCGTCCCGGGCTGCGGCCGTCATGGCTTCCACCGAATCCCGTGCCTCGGTGAGGAGTTCCTCGGCTTCGGATCGGAGGAGCATGGCCTGCTCCTCCGCCGCCGCACTAGCAATCTGGGCATCTGACTGGGCTGACTCTGCGGCTTCCTCGGCGCGGGCAATCATCGCCGTTGCGGACTCGTCGGCCTCACGGCGGAGTCGCTTACTCTCTTCCGTCGCCTCCTGCAGACGACGCTCGACCTCTTCGCGAGCACCAGAGCGAAGCTCATCGGCCTCCGCATTGGCCGTTGCGAGAAACACTTCGGCCTCACCACGAAGCCGCGCACTCTCTTCCGTCGCCTCCTGCAGACGACGCTCGACCTCTTCGCGAGCACCAGAGCGAAGCTCATCGGCCTCCGCATTGGCGTCAGCGCGCACACGCTCAGACTCCTCGTACGCGGCGATGACGGCTTCCTCGGCTTGGCGAGCAATCTCGTCGACCGAAGCGATCCTCTCTTCCGCTCGAACCTCGGCAGCAGCAAGGATGGCGTGTTGCTCGCTGGCCGCCTCCCACGACATCTCGGCGTCGACGAGGAGTTCAAGGGCTCGCTCCTGCTCGATCTCGGCCTCGACGTAGCGGGCCTCGATACTGCGGTACGCACGGTCGAAGGTCTGCTCCGCGTCCGCTTCAGCACGAGCGATCGCGGCGTTGGCGTACTCATCGGCCTCGGCGCGAATGTTCTCGGCTTCCCGTTCGAGGACCTCGGCTGCTACCTCGGCGTCCCGGCGCGCCCGCTCTGCTTCTTCCTTGACGGCGACTGCTTCGTCTCGCGCTGCGGAGCGGACCGACTCGGCTTCCTCATGAAGTCGACGTGCATCGGCCACGATTTCTTCAGCCTGGGCTTCGGCGGAGAGGCGCTGGCGTTCGGCCTCGTCGAGCATCGCTTGTGCCTCGCGCTTGGCTTGCTCGGTGATCGCCGCCGACTCCTGTTCGGCGTCGGTCTTGAGCCGCTCCGCTTCCTGACGGATCGCCGCCGCCTCGTCTTCGATCCTCGTCGCCTCGGCTCGCAACTGATCGACCCGGGCTTGCCCTTCGGCGATGGCTGCGCCCGTCCGTTCCTCGGCAGCCACGACCTCCGCGAGCCGGTAGTCGAGTTCTGCCTTCTGCTCTTCGAACTCGGTGGCATACTGCGCGGCGAGGGCCTCTGCGGCTTCCTCAGCCGCCTTCGCCTCGGACTCGACACGCGTCCGGTGCTCCTCTGCTTCGGCGACCACGGCTTGTGCCGCCGACTCAGCTTCGGACTGCATCGTGGCACTCTCGGCGAGGGCCTGCGCGAGCATCTCCTGGGCTTCGGATTCGAGCCGCGCTGCGTCTTCTTCAGCAGCTTCGCGAATCTGGGCCCCACGCTCGTCGAAGCCGGTCAAGATCGACTGCATCCGTTCTTCCGCGTCCGCGATCAGTTCGCGAGCGTCACGCTGTGCAGCGGAGACCTTGCGAGCTGCCTCGAGACGGTCCTGGTCTGCCTGATCCCTCGTGCGGGCGGCAGCCTGCTTGATCGCGCGCGCGGACTCCTCGGATCGGTCGATGATTCCTTGGGCCCGTTCGCGCGCCGCGGCCTCGATCGCGGCCGCTCGCTCAGACGCTGAGGCGGAATCGTCATCGAGAACGGCGATCCGAGCCTCGAGATCGCGCTGGAGATCGACGACCTTCTGCGCCTCTCGTTCGGCCCGCTGGAGCAGTTGATCTGCTTCCTCACGCGCTTGTTCCAGGATTCGCTCGGACTCCTGTTCGGCGAGCGCGCGCGAAACGTCGGCGGCTGCTCCACCGTCCGCTTCTGCACCGGGCACAAACGCATCGGCTGCGGCGGCAGCTTCCGCGAGGATTGCTTCCGCTCGCTCAGCGGCAGCTGTCGCCGCCTCAGCAAGGACCGTTGCGGCCTGCTCCTGGGCGTCGGCAACGATCTGGATAGCTTCAGCTTCGCGCTCGCCTCGGAGATTTTCGAGCTCTGTGACCATCGATTCCCGCTCGGACTCGAGGAGTCGAACCCTATCATCGAGTTCTGCCGCCTGCGCTTGGAGATCCCTGCTCTTGTCCTCAGCAGCGGCGACCACATCGTCGGCTCGCTGTTGCGCCTCGGCCAGGAGTTGTTCGGCTGCTTGCGCAACCTCAGCGTCGCGGCCCGGATGTGGGGCAAGCGCCGCAGCTAGTTCGTCGGCGAGTCTTTGCACATCGCCGGACAGCCGATCCCGGTCGGCTTCGAGTTCGGCGATCCGATTCTGCTCACTGGCCCGCTCAGCAGCAAGGATGGTCTCAGCCTCGCGCTGTGCCGCTTCAACGATGGCATCAGCCTGCTGCTGCGCCTCCTCGATGAGCGCCGCTCCGTCGACGGCGCGTTGCTCCAGCTCCGCCGTCAAGCGATCGCGCTCAGCCTCGAGTTCGGCAATCCGTTCCTGGTCGCTGACCCGCTCAACGGCGAGCTTGTCTTCTGCCTGCCGTTGGGCCTCTTCGGCCAACACAGCATCATCCACGGCGAGTTGTTCCAGCTCCGCCGTCAAGCGATCGCGCTCAGCCTCGAGTTCGGCGATCCGCTCCTGCTCACCGCTCCGGTCAACGGCAAGAATGCTTTCGGCTTCGAGTCGAGCGGCAGCAACGATCTCATCGGCCTGCCGCTGCGCATCGCCAAGGACGGCAGCGCCGTCGCCTGAGGGAGACGATTCCTCAGCGATTCGATTGGCTTCACGCTCGATGGCGGCGGCCCGGTCGCGCGCCTCGGACTCGATCTTCGCAGCCTGCTTGCGGGCGCGACTGAGCACTCGGTCTTTCGCATCGAAGACGGCCACCATGGCGCTGTCCACCGATTGGCCCTCCGACGATCGGCTCTTCTCGGACTCGAACTCTGCCTTCTGGAGCCGGGTCTTCGTCTCCTGGGCCCAGTGCTCGAGCTCACGAAAGTTCGACTCCAATTCACGGAGGAACTCTTTGACTTCGCGCTTGTCGTAGCCCTTCCGGGTTGTGGAGAACTCGCGTGTGTCTATGGACTCGGGGAGGTTGGGGGCTTTCTCGCTCACGACCGTGTTATCGGCCAACCGCCCCGCCACCTTGATGGAGAAACTAGTCAGCTCCAAACCCAGCTATTCCTTGGCCTACACGGACAAACGGGGCGGCCCGAAGGCCGCCCCGTTGATCGACCGTAGGACCGTTCTAGATGGCGTTGACGATGCTCTCGTCAAGCCCGGGGAAGCTCCTCAGGAACTCCTGTCGCTCGGCCTTGAGTTGGCGCACGATTGCGTTGTATTCGTCCATCCGGCCTTGCCGCTCATAAAGGCGCCTCGGTTGGAGGATTTCGGGATCCTCGAAGCCCGGCAAATCGGCTGCAACGTAGTAGCCGAAGTCCGGATCCTCTTCCCACTCGATCGTGCCTTCGACGATGCCTTGAACGACGGCCGACGAATGCTTGATCCTTACCTTCTTGGACCGCTCGTCATCATCCTCGCCACCGACGCGGCCTGTTGACATGAGGTAGACCTCGAGGTCTGGCATGGTCTCGAGCAACTCGAGCAGCCGCTGCCCCTGGAGTGCGTCGTTCGTGAAGAAGAACGGGTTCGTTCCGGGGACTCGCAAGCTCTTGCCGGCCTCAGCTGCACCACCGGCCGACGTACCCTTCGTCTCGCCCAACATGAAGTAGGCGGCAGCCTGCTCCCGCTTGAGCTTCACCACGGCAGGGATGATGTTCTCATTGCGGTTGAGGAGCAGCAGGTAGTTGACAGGTGGCAAGTTGCTCGGATCGCGATGGCGGATGTTCGCAAGCGGGAACGTCGAGCGCCCGTTCGCGGTGTACGAGTCGTCGAAGAAGTCGACTTTGCCGTCCGGATCGGTGTGGGTGTTCTCGAGCCACGCATCCGGACGGGTCGTACCGCCGTAGATCGTTGGCTCGTCGTCCTCATCAAGACCGAAGGTCTTCGCAAAACAGCCGTTCTCGGACGAGTAGACCTTGCCGCCGGGGAAGAGCGCGACGAAGTCGTCCTGAACCGGCAGCGAACCAAGCTGCTGGCGGAACGTCGTTGTTGTCTTCCCGGTACCGGAGAGGCCCAGGATGAGCGCAACCTTCTCCTCGCCGTCGACATCGGGGAATGTCTTCAGACCGGAGTGGAGTGCCAATCCGCCTCGTTCGTACACGAGGTAGTTCCACATACGGAGTCCGCCCATCTTCGACTCGCCGAAGTAGTCGGATCCAAACACGCGGGTGACATAGTTCTCGTGGTCGACGGCGATGAGCCGGTCGTCGGACTTGCCCGGCGCCGGAAGGCCCGGCGTGTAGATGACCGTGAACTCAGGCTCGTACGCATCGTCCTTGGGGAAGAACAGCTGCTGCTGCATCGCCGGGATGTTCGCGGACGTCTTCTCCATGTAGAGACGGCTCGCGGTGCGGAACTCCGGATCGGGACCGATGTAGCCCTCGATCAGGATCATGTCCTTGTCGGCAATGTAGGCGTCTTGCTTCGCTGCCCACTCGTCGTACTCGGCACGACTCATTGCCGGCTTGAAGCTCTCGTTGTCGTCGACGAAGAACGTCGATTTGGAGAGCCTCGCCTTGATGAGCGCTTTGTAGCTGAGGTTTTGGAACTCGGTCTCGATGATGCGCGGCATGTACTCGAGTGTCCATTCCCGCATCTCTGCTTGGGTCGGATTCCTCGCGACCGACTTCGCATGTGGCAGCTTCATTGCCATTGCTCGTCCTCCCTTTGTTCTTGTCCGCCCCGCCTAGGCGACCGTGATGCTGTCATCCAAATAGACGTCCTGGATGGCGTGCAGCAACGCCGCCCCCTCCGCCATCGGGCGCTGGAACGCCTTGCGGCCCGAGATGAGACCCATGCCGCCGGCCCGTTTGTTGATGACAGCCGTCCGAACCGCCTGCTCGAGGTCGCCGGCTCCCGACGAGGCGCCACCGCTGTTGATCAGCCCTGCACGACCCATGTAGCTATTCACGACCTGCCAGCGGGTGAGATCGATCGGATTGTCGGTCGTCAGCTTCTCGTACACGAGAGGATGCGTCTTGCCGTACCCGACCGCTCCATAGCCGTTGTTGTTCTCCGGTTGCTTCTGCTTGATGATGTCAGCCTCGATCGTCACACCGAGGTGGTTGGCCTGGCTGGTGAGGTCGGACGAAGCCTCGTACGAGACACCATCGACGGTGAACGCGGAGTTGCGGATGTAGCACCAGAGCACGGTGAACATGCCAAGGTCGTGGGCGGCTTCGAACGCCTGGGCGACCTCTTGGATCTGACGATTCGATTCCTCGGAGCCGAAGTAGATGGTGGCGCCGACGCCGGCAGCGCCGAGGTCCCACGCACGTTCGACAGAACCGAACATGATCTGGTCGTACGTCGCCGGATAGGTCATGAGCTCGTTGTGATTGATCTTGACGATGAACGGGATCTTGTGCGCATACGCGCGCGATGCCATGCCAAGGACACCGAAGGTCGTCGCGACGGCGTTGGTGCCGCCTTCGATAGCGAGCTTGATGATGTTGATCGGGTCGAAGTATGCCGGGTTCGGGGCGAACGACGCCGCGCCGGAATGCTCGATTCCCTGGTCAACGGGGAGGATTGAGACATAGCCGGAGCCGGCGAGGCGGCCGCTGTTGAAGAGGAGTCCGAGGTTGCGGAGCACCTGGGAGTTGCGGTCCGTCTGGCCGAATACGCGGTCGACGAAGTCGGGGCCCGGAAGGACGAGGTCCTCCTTCGGAATGCCGGTCGATTGGTAATTGAGCAGGGCGTCAGCATCGGCGCCGAGCAGTGACTGGATGTCCATCGAGACTCCTTGCGAGGGGGGTGTCACCGTGATTATCGCGGAACGCCAGCGCTGACGGGAATTCTTTCCCGAGAAGACCGCGTACCCAGGGTTCGCCACGTCCTATTTGGCGTCTCCAGCCCGCGGTACGCGCGGCGTTCGTTCCGCGGGCCCAGGACGCCAAATAGGACGTCTACAACCCTGGGTACGCGGCCCTAGATGCCCAGGAACGATGCCGCGTCCTCGGCTGCCGCGTTCGCCCTTTCCAGCAACTCCTCCTCGGCCCCGAGCCAGTCATCCCCGGCATCCCCTCGAAGATCCACGTAGATCTTCAGCTTTGGCTCGGTGCCCGACGGCCGAATCAGCGCCCGCCCGGCGTCGCCGAGTGAGAGCTCGACCAACGGCGTCGCCGCCAGATAGCGCGGCCGCTCATCCGCCCCGCGCCGATAGTCGGTGACACCCGTCACCGGGAGCCCGCCGAGCGCCTCGGGTGTCCGCTCATTGAGAAGCTCCATGGCAGCCGCTATCTCGTCCGCCCCCTCCGCGCCGGGTCGCACAATGCTCTTCTGCGTCGAGACCCAGAGTCCGTGGCGGCGGTAGAGGTCGGCGAGGCGGTCCCACACCGTCTTCCCGTCGGCCTTGGCGGTCGCGACGAGTGCAGCGAACGCTACGGCCGCCGAGATCCCGTCCTTGTCTCGCACCGTCTGGCCGACCGAGTAGCCGAGTGCTTCCTCGTATCCGAAGACATACGATCCGCGCCCCTCGGCCTCGAGGTCGAGTGCAGCGTTCCAGATCCACTTGAAGCCGGTGAGCGTCCGGTCGTAGCCGGCGCCGTATTCGTCGGCGATCGAGGCCAGCATGGGCGAGGAGACAATGCTGTTGAAGACCAGTGGCCGTTCGGTCGCGCTGTCGGCGAGCAGGTAGTCGGCGAGCAGCACCCCTATCTGATTCCCGGTCAGCTGGCGGAAGCCGATGCCCGGCTCCGGGATTGAGACCGCCAGCCGGTCGGTATCCGGGTCGTTTGCTATCACCAGGTCTGCGTCGATGGACATTGCGAGGTCGTGCGACAGGTCCATCGCTCCCGGTTCCTCGGGATTCGGGAATGCGACGGTCGGGAAGTGACCGTCCGGCTCAAACTGCGCAGCGACCGGGTGGACCCGTGAGAACCCGAAACGATCGAGCGCCGCGACGACGTACTTGCCGCCAACCCCATGCATCGCGGCGTAGACGATGCTGATGGTCCGATCTCCCGTCGATCCCGGAAGGCCCTGGGCCACATCGAGCAGGTAGTCGTCGAAAAGGTCATCCCCGATCGGCTGGGCTGCTGCACCAACGATTTCAGATCGCGACACTTCGGAAGCCGGCCCGACGGCCGCAATCGCTGCCGCGATGCCGGAATCCGTCGGCGGAATGATCTGTGCACCGTTCTGTTCATAGACCTTGTATCCGTTGTCGGCAGGAGGGTTGTGCGAGGCCGTAACGACGACCGCTGCGACCCCACCAAGGTGGAGCGAGGCGTAGGCCACCAGTGGCGTCGGAGCCGGATCTGCGAAGTAGCGAACCTGGAAGCCGGCGGCCACCAGTACAGAGATCGTGTCATCCATGAACGTCGCCGACGACAGCCTGGCATCGCGCCCCACAACAACCGGCCCCTGGTCGACTCCCGTCGTCGCGAGAAGGTAATCGGCAAGTCCCTTCGTTGCCCGGATCACCGTTGCGCGGTTCATGCGATTCGATCCGGCCTCGACGCGACCGCGTAAGCCCGCGGTTCCGAACTGGAGCGTTGCACCCATCCGCTCGGTGAGCTCTTCCGTATCTCCGGAATCGACGATGCCTTGGAGTTCGGCCCGTGTGACGGGATCGGGGTCTCCGGCAATCCACTCTGCTGCTGCGGTCGTGAGATCAGTCATGGGACGAATCGTACTGAATCGCGGCCGGCCGGGCATCGGCCTGCGTTGGGTGGCGGCGGCCGAACTCCGGGACCATTGGCCTGCGGACGCGGGCCGTCCTCCCCTGCCGTGCGCTCAAAGCCCTGCGTACGATGCAACGAGCGATGCCTACTCCACCCGTTCGCCGACGTCTGCGTGTCTCCGGAATCGTCCAGGGAGTCGGATTCCGGCCGTTCGTCTACGGCCTTGCCACCTCCGCCCACCTCGGTGGCTTCGTTGGCAACGACACTGACGGTGTCTTCATCGAAGTTGAAGGTGACGACGACGACGTCACCGGATTCGTCTCCGATCTGGAACGCTGCGCTCCATCCGCCGCACGAATCCGGCAGATCGAGGCCGAGGACATCTCACCGGCCGGCACCACATCGTTTCGGATCGTCGCAAGCCACCACGCCGCAACCGGGACCGCACTGGTCTCACCCGATCTTCGAACGTGCGACCAATGCCTGGCCGAACTTCACGATCCTGATGACCGCCGCCACAACTATCCCTTCATCAACTGCACGAATTGTGGACCTCGATTCACGATCATCGAGCGGACGCCCTATGACCGGCCCGAGACGACGATGCGGCCATTCCCGATGTGTGCGCCGTGTCAGGCAGAGTACGACGATCCCACGAACCGTCGTTTCCACGCTCAGCCGAATGCCTGCCCGGTGTGCGGTCCAAGGGTGCGATCTTCTCCCGACTCAACCGATCCAATCCGCCATGCCCGGCAACGCGTCGCAGTGGGTGAGATCGTTGCCGTCAAGGGCCTCGGCGGCTTCCACCTTGCGTGTGACGCGACGTCGGAGTCGGCGGTTACAACCCTGAGGGAACGCAAGGGCAGGGTCGACAAGCCGTTTGCGGTGATGGTCGCCGATCTCACGACCGCCCTGTCCATTGCCCACATCAACGCTGACGAGGCCCGGCTCCTCACCTCGAGGGAACGGCCCATCGTTCTGCTCAAGAAACGCCCGAATACAGGCGTCAGCGATCCCGTCGCACCCGGCAACGGACACCTCGGAGTCATGCTCCCCTACACGCCGCTCCACGACCTCCTCATCTCGCCGGGCGACGTCTGGGTGATGACGTCGGGCAATCTGGCCGAAGAACCCATCGTCACCGAAAACGAAGAAGCACTCGATCGCCTCGAATGGCTTGCCGACGCCTTCGTGTTTCACAATCGCGATATCTACGTCCCGTGCGACGACTCGGTAGTGCGGATCCTCGACGGCGTGGAATACCCGATCCGCCGGTCCCGCGGGTATGCACCGTTTCCTGTGCCGTTGCCTTTCGAAGTGCCGCCAATCCTTGCTACCGGAGGCGAATTGAAGGCGACGTTCTGTCTCGCCGCAGGGCGCGACGGGTTCATGAGCCAGCACATCGGGGACATGGAGAACCTCGAGACGCTCGACGCCTTCGACCACGCCGTCGACCACTTCATTGACCTCTTCCGGATTGAACCAGAGACGATCGCCGCCGATCTCCACCCGGGGTATTTGTCGACGCGGTGGGCGGAGCATCACACACTGCCGGTCGTCAAGGTGCAGCATCACCATGCCCACGTCGCGTCGGTGATGGCCGAGCACGGCGTCACCGACCGAGTGATTGGGTTCGCGTTCGACGGCACCGGCTACGGGACCGATGGCACCGTTTGGGGAGGTGAAGTATTGGTCGCCGACTTCGACGGCTTCGACCGAGTTGCCCACCTGGCGCCGGTGGCGCTGCCCGGCGGGGACGCCGCGGTGCGGCATCCCGGCAGGATGGCCCTCTCCCACCTCCGAAGTGCCGGGATTCCGTGGAGCGAAGACCTCCCACCGGTTCGCCACCACATCGAGATCGTGCGTCGGTCCCTCGAGATCCAGATCGACCGCGGCATCAACACCGTCCCCACCACCAGCATGGGCCGCCTCTTTGATGCCGCGTCCGCCCTTGCCGGAGTACGGCAGACGGCAAACTACGAGGCCCAGGCAGCGATCGAGTTCGAGGCCCTTGTTGATCTCACGGAAGGATGCTCGTACGAATTCAGCCTCGTGGACGCTGAAACCCCGATCATCATCGAGCCGGGGCCCGTCCTCGCCGGGATCGTGGAAGACGTCCGCGCCTCTGCCCCGATCGGCCTGATCGCGGCCCGGTTCCACACCGCGGTCGCAACAATGATCGTCGAGGTCGCCGAACGGATCCGTGCGCGAACGGGCATCACTACCGTTGGATTGAGCGGAGGGGTATTCCAGAACGTGACATTGACGCATGCAGCCGCCATCGCCCTTGGTGAGAAGGGCTTCGCCGTCCTCACCCACCGGCTCGTGCCACCAAACGACGGAGGCCTGGCGCTCGGCCAAGCCGTGATCGCGGCAACAAGGAGGTGATGGGGTATGTGTCTCGGCATCCCCGGCAAAGTCATCGAAATCACCGGTGAGGGTGTGACTCGAACCGGGAGAGTCGATTTCGACGGCATCGTCAAAGAGGTCAACCTCGCATACGTACCCGAGATCTCGATCGGCGACTACACGATTGTTCATGTCGGCTTCGCCATCACTCAACTCGATGAGGAAGCGGCGCTTGAAACTCTCGCCCACCTCCAGGAACTCCAAGCCGTCGAGGTTGAACTCGACCCGGACGCGGCGCTTGCGGCAGAAGAGGCGGCGGCGAAGGGAGAGGAGTGAAGTACCTCGACGAGTTCCGCGACCCGGATCTCGCGCTTCGCCTCATCGACGACATCTCCAGAATCGCAACGAAGCGCCATGTCCTGATGGAGGTCTGTGGCGGACAAACCCACTCGATCATCCGCAACGGCATCGATCGACTTCTCCCCGACGAGATCGAGATGGTGCATGGACCCGGCTGCCCCGTTTGTGTCACGCCGCTCGAGACCATCGACAAGGCCCTTGCCATCGCCTCTCGCGACGGTGTGATCTTCTGCTCATTCGGCGACATGCTCCGGGTCCCCGGTTCCGGGCGCGACCTGTTCTCCGTCAAGAGCGCCGGCGGCGATGTCCGCATCGTCTATTCCCCGCTCGACGCTGTCCAGGTTGCGCGCGACAACCCGGACCGCCAGGTGGTGTTCTTCGGAATCGGCTTTGAGACGACAGCCCCGGCCAACGCCATGGCGGTCTACCAGGCGAAACAAGAAGGACTCACGAACTTCTCGATGCTCGTCTCGCACGTCCTCGTCCCACCGGCGATGCGCGCCATCCTCGATTCTCCAACGAACCGCGTCGAAGCGTTCCTCGCCGCCGGCCACGTCTGCTCGGTGATGGGATACGAAGAGTACGACCCGATCGCCGAGCAATACGGGACGCCGATCGTGGTCACCGGCTTCGAACCGCTCGATCTGCTCCAGGGCATCAAGGCAGCCGTTCTGCAACTCGAAGAGGGTCGGGCCGAGGTGGAGAATGCGTACCAGCGGGCGGTCAACCGTGTTGGAAATGTCCCAGCTCAAGACATGGTCAACGACGTGTTCACGACGATCGATCGGAACTGGCGCGGCATCGGGATGATTCCCCGGTCGGGTTGGGCGCTCGCCGACGAGTACCGCTCATTCGACGCCGCCGAACGCTTCACCGTCACCGATATCGATACCGTCGAGTCGCCGCTCTGCCACGCAGGAGAGGTGCTGCGCGGCACGCTCAAGCCGGATGAGTGCCCCGCGTTCGGCAAGGAGTGCACTCCCAGAACCCCACTCGGCGCAACGATGGTTTCGGCTGAGGGCGCCTGCGCCGCCTACTACCTGTATGGGCGGTTCCAGGAGCTGGAGGCGACACCGTGACCATCGAGAACTGGTCGTGCCCGATGCCTTTGCGAGATCACCCGTTGATCGTGATGGGCCACGGCGGCGGAGGCCAACTCTCTGCGGAGCTGATCGAGCATCTCTTCGTGCCCGCGTTCGGCGACGGTGAACTGGCGGAGCTCGCGGATGCGGCCGTCCTCGACCCGGGCGGACGGATCTCGTTCTCGACAGACACATTCGTGGTCCGACCGCGGTTCTTCCCCGGTGGCAATATCGGTGAACTCGCCGTCAACGGCACTGTCAACGACGTCGCCATGCGCGGCGCTGTGCCTCGGTATCTCAGCGTCGGGCTCATTCTCGAGGAGGGCCTCCCACTGGCCGAGCTTGGTGTCATCGTCGAGTCGATGGCCGCGGCCGCCGCCCACGCCGGCGTCACCATCGTCACCGGCGATACGAAGGTCGTCGATCGAGGCCACGGCGACGGGATCTACGTCAACACCACCGGCATCGGGACGCTCCGGGACGGCGCAGATATCCGCCCGCAGCGGGCCGAACCCGGCGACGTGATCATCGTCTCCGGCAACGTTGGGGATCACGGCATGGCGATTATGTCCGTTCGCGAGGGCTTGGAGTTCGAGACCTCGATCGTGTCCGACACCGCCGCCCTCAATCACATGATCAACGACGTGCTCGATACCGGGACCGATGTGCATGTACTCCGCGATCCGACCCGGGGCGGCCTCGCCGCGTCGCTGAACGAGATCGCAGGAGCCGCTGACGTCGGAGTGCTGATCGACGAGCAGGCGATCCCGGTCGACCGAACCGTCGCTGCAGCGTGTGAGATTCTCGGCATGGACCCGATGTACGTCGCGAACGAGGGCAAGGTCGTTGCATTCGTACCCGCCGCCGGCGCCGACCGGGTTCTCGAAGCCATGCGGTCCCACCCGGAGGGTGTCAACGCCACCATCATTGGTGCGGTCACCAGCACCCACCGCGGCATGGTCGCGGCGCGAACACCGCTCGGTTCCACCAGGGTCGTCGACATGCAGGTCGGCGAACAGTTGCCCCGGATTTGCTGATCGCCTTATCTGTTCTTGCGTAGATAGTGGAAGCCGGCTTCCCATAGCTACGCAAGAACGGCGAGAGCGGAAGGGTCAGTCTCGCTCGGTGAGCACGTTCAGCAGCGTTCCGATCTCGAGGTGCTCCTCGAGCGAGTGACGGAGCGGGAGGGCTGGATTCACCTGATAGCGGTTGCGGCGACCAACCTTCTCGTGCGATAGGTATCCGGCGGCCTCGAGTTCGGCGACGATGCGCTGCGCCGCCCGCTCAGTGATATCGACGCGCTGGGCAACTTCGCGCAAGAGCACGTCGGGATCCTCAGCGATGCAGACGAGGACGTGGGCATGATTCGTGAGGAACGTCCATCCACTCGTTTCAGACATAGATAGCATCATACGGCTCTCGAAGCGTGCTTCCCATTACATGCTACCGGATTCACGAAGCCTCTGTCCTTTCGGACCGAACGCAGCCATGATCTTCGACTCCAGCCTCCCGATCTCAGCCAGCACGTCGGCGGGTTCATCGGTGGTCAGTACATGAACGAAGAGCTCGTCGTCGTGGAGCTCGAGCGCGACCGTCCCAGGCATGAACGAAATCGAGTTCATGAGGAGTGCCACCTCGTTGCGCGTCGAAACCTGAACCGGTACTGCAACGATTGCTGGCCTGACCTGATCGCGCGGCACCCACAACGCAGCGATAACACCCCAAGTCGACACGAACATCTGTCCGACGAAGTAGGCCACGAAACGCCAGGCGGCGATCGGGTGAACGAACAGGCGCGGCCATCGGAGCGAAAGCCACCGCGTCACGGCGGTGATCGCGACGGCCGCTATGACACCGCCGACGAGCACGTTTGGAGCGATCGAGCCGAACGCTGCGATCCACACGATGAACAGCCACACCACGAGGAAACGGCTCGTGCCGGCGGGCCGCGTCGTCGAAGTCGTCTCGTCGACGGGGAGGTCCGTCGGGAAATCAAGGGTTTGAGGCGACAGTGGCGTTTGGGGATCGTGGTAGGCCGCCCGAGCCAAGAGGCTCATGCCGAGCGGGCCGGACAGGAACAGCAGGGCAACGACGACCAGCAGCGCGAGAGCGCCTCCGAGCGAACTCGCCTCGACGCTTGCGGCGATCGTCGTGCCGATGACACCGACCGTGGCTGCCTTGGTCGCTGCGTGCATTCTCGTGAGAACGTCTGGGAACCGAAGGAGGCCGATCGAACCAAGCGCAATCAGTGCCGCCCCGGCAACCATCGCCACACCTGCAATCACGTCAATGATCATCGGTTGGTCTCCGCCTCGATGTACCGAGCGACAATCACGGTGCTGATGAACGCGGTCAGAACCGCGACGACCAGCACGGCAACGTAGGTGGTATCGCCCGTCGCGACGATGTACACGCCGAGTCCGCCGACGCCGATGAACAACAACGAGTCGAGCGCGACCATGCGATCGGCCACTGATGGGCCAAGCACCACACGGGTGACGGCACCGACAGCGGCAAGCGCAAGGAGGACACCGGCGATCGAGGTCGCGACGATCATCCGTGCACTCCCATCACCATGTCTCGATACGTCCCCTCGCCCATCAGATCAACAGCGGCGCGCTCGGCGTACTCGACCAGCGGTTGAGCCCCGATTGCAATGATCACCCCTGCGGCAACCAGCGACGCGGTCGCCACCGCCATCCCGCGCGACACCGGCAACGGACGCCGGCCCGTCGGCTCACCCCAGAACACGCCACCCCAGATCTTGGTCATCGAGAAGACCGTGAGCACACTCGCAACGAGTGACACGCCGACCACAATCCAGCTACCGACACCAAACCCAGCCTCGACGAGCCCGAGCTTCCCGACGAAGCCTGAGAACGGGGGGAAGCCGGCCAAACTCAGGGCCGATGGGAGAAAGAGCGCTGCGATCCACGGCGATCGCCTGGCAACACCATTCACCGCGTCGATCGCCCCGGTGCCCTCCGACGACTCGACCAGCCCTCCGACGAGGAACAGTGAGGCCTTGACGATGATTTGGTGAACGACGAACACAATGGCGGCCGCAACCCCGGCCACGGTGAAGAAGCCGAGCCCCATGATCATGTAGCCGATCTGGCTCACGATATGGAAGGAGAGTATGCGTTTGATGTCCTTCTGAGCGATCGCTCCAAGCACGCCAACGATCATCGTGAGGCCGGCGATCACGAGCATCAGGGTCACCGGACCGTCGCTGGGAAACAGCAGTGTCTGCGTTCGGATCATGGCGTAGACACCGATCTTCGTCAGCAGTCCGGCGAACAACGCAGTAACCGGTGTCGGTGCCAGCGGATACGAATCCGGCAGCCAGAAGAACAGCGGGAAGATGGCCGCTTTGATGCCGAACACCATGAAGAGCAGCCACCCCAGCCC
>Ga0316194_10000264_pt1 | contig 31765 bp, 29 predicted proteins | sample CroRivsedime1_MG_FD_204936 | JGI IMG/M metagenome (GOLD analysis project Ga0316194, IMG submission 204936) | Coastal sediment microbial communities from Maine, United States - Cross River sediment 1 | ecosystem: Environmental > Aquatic > Marine > Coastal > Sediment | place: USA: Maine...
GACCACCAGGGCGTATCCATTACCCAGAAGAGCGCCAGGCCGGTCCCGATCACGACCAGCACCAGCAGCGTCATGGCATGATGCATGCCTTTCTGCAGGAATGAGTACTTACCCGGCTTCACGGCCTCATCGAAAGGCTCCTGAAAGTCTTTCGGGCTCACCCACATCTCCTTCGGGCTCTGCCAGAAAATGGCCCGGATGGTGTGGAAGAGCACCGCGGCGGTGAGGATCAGGCCGGCGACCCAGTGGATGGTCAGCCAGTCGAAGTCGACGCCGATGATGGGCAGCACGCCGGTAAACAGAAGCACGAATACGCTGACGGCCATGATCCAGTGGAAGCCTCTGTCCACTCCGGCGTGCCGGGTCAGGTGTGTGCCACTGGCCGAAGGACGTTCGGGCTTATTCAGAAAGGCCATGATCAGCAGGTGAATGACGATGGCGGCAGCGGTAAGCGTGAGCACCACCCAGAGCAGATCCCAGGAGACGCCGAGCAGCACCTCGCGACCCCAGACGTCCTCTTTGACTTCGACCAGGTTCATGTCGGCTCCCTATGCGCGCAGCGCCCGTTTGACGAGATTTTCCATCAGCGGCGCTTTGAAGTGGTTGTAGTTGAGCGGTCGGGCGCCCTGGCTGGCCAGGCCGGCAACGGCTGCCGCGGTTTCCTCCGATCTGGGCTTGCCGATGATTGCGCGTTCCACTGCCTGCAGGCGATACGGTACGCAGGAGACGGCCCCGCAGACCAGTCGTGCATCGGAAATGCTGCCGCCGCTGGCTTTGAAGGCGGCCGCGATGCTGACCAGCGCGAAATCCCACACATCCCGATCGGCGATCTTTTCGAAGTAGAACTGAGCGCCTGCCCAGTCCGCCGGCAGCTCTATCGCCGTGAGGATGTCGCCCTCCCGGAGAGCGGTCATATGGGTGATGTTCACCGCCGGTCCGACAAAGAACTCGGTAGCCGGAACGCGTCGGGTCCGGGCGCCGTTCTGGATGACCATGGTGGCATCCAGCGCCACCAGTGCGGTCCCGGTATCCGATGGGCTGACAGCCACGCAGCGGCTGGCGTCCAGGATGGCGTGCTCGCGATTCATGCCCTCCGGGCTGTCCGCATAACAGATGTTGCCGCCGGCTCGATAACAGGAGAGACCGCGACGGTAGTACCAGCAACGGGCGTCCTGAGCCAGATTTCCGCCCAGCGTGCCCTGATTGCGGATCTGCGGGCTGGCGACCTTGCCCGCCGCTTCGGCCAGCAGCGCGAACCGCTCCCGGACCAGCGGATTTCTGCTCACTTCACGCAGGGTGGTCATTGCGCCGATCCGCAGCCCGCCGGAGCGGTCTTCGATACCGTTGATGCCGTCGATCGCCGCCAGGTCGACCATGGCCTGAGGGGACTTGGCCCGATCCTTTAGCCAGCCGTAGGTATCCTGACCGCCGGCCAGGACCCAGCCTTTGTCGCCAAGCCTCGAGGCGATGGCGGATGCTTCTTCCACCGTCACCGGCTGGAACAGCTCGATGTCGGGCATTACGTCATGTGCGGCCAATTGCTGTGCTCCCGCTTAGTGACACTTAGAACGTGTTGATGGCCAGAGGGCCGAAGGACTGGCCATTGCCGGATACGTGATTCAGCACCACGTCCGGCGTGATGGGCGTACGGTTGAACAGATGCCCGCCGAGCGCATCGGAGATCGCGCACATCACCGCGGCCGTCGCCGACCCCATGGCTGGTTCGCCCACGCCTCGGGCGCCCACTGGATTGTCCGGATCCGGGATGTCGAGCGCCGCCCACTCCATGCTGCTCGGCACGTCCAGGTAGCTCGGCGGCTTGGTCTGGTAGTAGCCGACGTTGGCGGGCAGACCGTTGTGCGGGTCGTAAACATGGCGCTCGAGGGAGGCCATGCCGAAGCCCCAGACCGCCCCGCCGCGCAGCTGCCCGGCGAGGCCGAGCGGGTGCACTACGGTGCCGCAGTCCGCAACGGCGAGAAACTCGACGATTTCATGTTTGCCGGTTTCCAGATCCACCTCCACTTCGGCGAAGCCGACGGTGAGCCCGGGGACCGTGCCGCGCACGGGCAGGGTGTCTTTGGCGACGCCGACCAGGCCCGTCCCGGCGATGGCGGAGACGGCGCGCTGGGTCACCTCGTGGATATCCTCGGGATAGACCTCGCCACTGTATTCGCCACCGAGCTCGATGGCCCGGGCCGCCACTTCGGCATAGGTCAACGAGCGGGCGGCGTTGCGCGTATCGAACACCCGCTCATCCGCCACGTCGTACTGCTCCGGTTCGCCACCCAGGGCGCCGGCAGCGATTCGTTTCATCTTGGCCAGCAGGTCTTCGGCCGCCACGTAGTTCGCCCGGGTGTGGGTGAAAGTGGTGTTGCTACCCGCCTGGTAACTGGACCAGGGCAGATGCAGTCCCGAGTTGCCGTGGTGAATCACGCAGCTGTTCCAGCTGCACTTCAGAACTTCCGCCGCTGCCCGGGTGGTGGCGGCATACGAGTAGGTGCCCAGGTTGCCGACGCCGCTGTGCAGATGAACCCTGCCGTCCGGTGTCAGCCGCACCAGACCATCGTAGCCTTTGGCGCCGGCTGAGTGGTAACCCTGGCCGACACCGATGCCGGTGACTTTCGAGCCGTTCTGCCGGCCGCTCTTCTGGATCCGCTCGGACCAGTTGAACAGTTCCGCGCCCTTCACCAGCGCTTCTTCCATGAACGCACTCGTGATCGGGCCCTGGTCGGCGTTGATCGTGGTGTTCGAGTCCGGCGCGTTCAGGCGCCGGATTTCCACCGGATCGATGCCGAGCTCTCTGGCCGCCTTGTCCAGCAGGGGCTCGAAAACGGCGGCGATCTGATTCTGCCCGGGACCACGCTGCGCCCCGCGCGGCGTGGTGTTGGTGAGCACCGGCACGTCCCTGAGGCGCATGGCGTCAGGCTGATAGAGGATCGAAACCGCGCCACCCGCAGACGAGGCGTCGCCGCCGGTCGCCTTGGGGCCCAGGTCCTGGACGATGTAGAGGTCCACCGCGGAGACCTTGCCCTGTTTCGTGAAGCCGGCCTTGATCCAGCCCTGGAAACCGACTCGGGCGGAGCCCACGTAATACTCTTCTTCCCGGGTGATCCGCAGCATCACCGGTCGGCCGATCTTCTTGGAGAAATAGCCGGGAATGGCAAGCACCGGGTAAGAGCCGATCTTCGAGCCGAAGCCGCCGCCACAGTACTCGGATACGTAAACCAGGTCTGCCTGCTCGATACCGAGCATCTTCGCCAGGAAGGGCACGACGAATGACTGGGACTGGGTGGATCCGTGCACGTGACACTTGCCATTCTGCCAGAAGGAGAGCACCGAGCGCGGCTCCATCGACATGTGCGCGTAGCCTGTGGTGACGAAAGACTCTTCGAGGACAACCTCCGCGTTGTCGAAGCCCGCCTCCAGATCTCCGTAGCTCCACTCGTAGGGGGCCGGGGCGCTGGGTTCCTGGCCGGTAACAAAGCGTTCCACGTCGCCCTGGGTCCAGGATACTGCCTTCATTTCCCGGGAGGAGAAGACGTTGCCCTCGGTGCGGGCGCTCGGTCCCCCTGGCCGCAGGCTGTCCACTGGGTCCACCGTAAACGGCAGAGGCTCCAGATCCAGCTTGATGGCGGCGATGGCGTTCTCGGCCGTTTTCTCATCGACGGCGGCGATCGCAAGGATGGGATCGCCAACGTATACGGGCTCGTTCGTGAGCAGGGCCGGGGAAGGCGCTTCCGCGGGGTAGACATCGTCAGCGGTCAGGATGCCGACCACGCCCTTCATGGCCAGGGCCGCTGAGGCGTCGATGTTTTTAACCCGGGCATGAGGCATGGGCGAGGTGAGCAGGCGAGCGTACACCATGCCGTCGACCGCATAGTCCTCCGCATACTTCGCCTTGCCGGTGACCTTGCCGTAGATGTCCGGGGGAGTGAAGTTCTTTCCGATGTGCAGATAGCTCATGTGAGTTGTCCTGCCTTCCGCATGGTGCTGGCGGCCCGTTCAACCGCGTTCAGGTAGTGGTCGTAGGCGCCGCAGCGGCAGAGGTTGCCGGCTAGGGCCTGCCGGGCTTCTTCGCGTGTCGGGTTCGGGTTTTCCTTCAGAAGCGCCACCGCCGACATGATCTGGCCGGGCGTGCAGAAGCCGCACTGGGGTGCGAGCTCGTCGACGAATGCCTGCTGAACCGGATGCAGGGTGCCTGATGCATCCTGCAGGCCCTCCACCGTGACCACCGCTCGACCGCGAACACTGTGGGTGAGCATCGAGCAGGCGTAGTGATTGATCTCATCCACCAGCACTGTGCAGGCGCCACACTCGCCCCGGTTACAGCCGAGCTTGGTGCCGGTCAGCCCGAGCTTGTAGCGGAGGGTATGGGCCAGGGTTTCCTGTGGCAGTACATCCACGGGACGTTTACGGCCGTTCACGTTCAATGTAACAAGCCGCTCCACAGCGCCCGCGGGTCGATCGCTGGCGGCAGCGGAATACCAGGCGCTGGTCGATGCAGCAGCGGCGCTCGAGGCGATGACGCCTTTGATGAAGTGGCGTCGAGATAGGTTTGATGTCACGGTTTTGTACCCCCCAAAATCATTCTACACCAGGGGGCGGGCTGATAAAGTGGCGCCTGCCAGGAAGAGCTCGGGCGCCTGCCGGGAAAAGAGCGGCGCCCGCCAAGAACATGCCAGTCGCGAGAGGAGTTGCTGTGCCTGAGTTATCGTGTTCCCAACCGCCTTGCGAGCGCGCCTCGCGCTTGCTGTGTTTTGTCTGCTTCGCGCTGGCGGCGCTTGGCGCCTGCTCGTCAGATGATGCGACAGAGGCGGAAGCGTCGCCCGATGCCGTGCTGGTGGAGCAGCAGGCTGCCGAGGGCGTCGAGGGTCGGGGCGCCGATACGGAGCGCTGGTGGGACAAGCTGCCGAGGCCGGAATGGGCGGCGTTCGAGCGGCTCGATGATGGCGAGGGTTGGTTCGAGGTTTATCAGGTCCAGCCCGGCGTGCTGGCGATTTACGAGCCGGGACAGTTCGAGGAAGTGGTTTCCTATCTGATCTCTGGCGAAGAACGGGCCCTGCTGTTCGATACCGGACTGGGCATCGGTGACATCCGCGGTGTGGTCAGCGGCCTGACGGACAAGCCGGTAGTGGTGCTCAACTCACACAGTCACTACGACCACATCGGCGGAAATCACCAGTTCGAGTTCATCTACGGACCGGACCATCCATACACCCGGGAGAGAATGCAGGGGCTCGACCACGAAGCGGTGAAGAAGGCGGTCGCGCCCGCCTGGGTCTGGAAGCCGCTGCCGGCGGGATTCGATCCCGCGCTCTATTCGAACCCGGGTTACGAGATCGATGAGTTCGTCACCGAAGGCAGCCTGATCGATCTGGGTGGCCGCACGCTTGAGGTTCTGCTGACGCCCGGTCACGCGCCCGATTCACTCTGCCTGCTGGATCGGGACCGGCGTCTGCTGTTCACCGGGGATACCTTCTACCCGGCGCCGCTGTACACCCACATTCCCGGCGCCAGCTTCACTAATTACCGGGCATCTGCCCACCGACTGGCGGCCATGGCGCCGCTGGTGAGCCATCTGCTGCCCGGACACAACCAGGGCCTGCTCGGGGGTGAGTATCTGATCCGGATGGCTGAAGCCTTCGATCAGATTGCTGCGGATGAAGGCGATTTCGTCGTGACGGACGGCAACCGGCAGTACCGGTTCGAAAACTTTTCCATCATCGTCGCCGACGATGCGATCGCCAGCGACGACGCAGTCGCGGCAGAAGAGGGGGAGGCTGACGGCGAGGCGTTGTCGGGCGGTTAGCGCAGGCCGCTCAGGCGGTCTGCTCGTCGAGGTGGGCCTGGCTGGTGCGCTTGGTCATCAGGTCCTGGATATCGTCCACTGCTTCACTGGCCGTGCGGACAAAAAGCCCTGGCAGTACTGCATGCACCAGACAGGCGAGCCCGCCGCCCAGCATCCTGAGGCCGATGTACAACGCGTGGCCTGCGTGCTCGCCATAGGTCTCGCCGATATCCCGCGGGTGTGCCGTGAGCAGCTTATCCAGCATGTGATTTCCTCGTTCATTGGACTGATTGGAACGAGAAAAATACTATCTCAGCACAACGGGCAGTATTTCTCGAAATAACTCAGAAATTACCCTGAACCTGGGAAATTATCCCGTTTCAATCCCACAATTCGAAAAATTCCTGCAGCGCCTGCATCTGGCCGCCCTGCACCGCGGAAGGCACGATGATGGGCGTGGTGATGCCCGCATCAAACCAGGCTTCGATGCCTTCTCGCACCTGGGCTTTGGAGCCGAACAGGGTGGTGTCCGCCAGCCAGCGATCGGACAGCGCGGCCGAGACGGCCTCCATGTCGCCCGCCGCCAGCGCCACTTCCACGTCGTTCATCTCCTGCTCGTAACCCGCTTCTTTCCAGTAGTTCCGGTAGTTCGGCAGAGCGGCGTAGCCGGTCAGCGTGCGGCGGTTCACGGCCATGGCCGCTTCCACGTCGTCGGAGATGGTGGTCGGGATCATATTGCCGATGAAGAATTCGCCGCTCGAGCGGGTGGCGTCGGAAAGCTGGGACAGAGAGTGGCCCATGTGCGAGCGGGCGCCATTTGCGAACACCATACCCTGACCGATCTCTTCGGCAAGGCGGATCATCCGGTCGCGCAGGGTGGCAAGGACGATGGGCGGCATCTCGCCCGCTCTGGGCACCGCACGCAGGTCTTCCACGAATTTGCGCATGTCTGCCAGCGGCTTGCCCTGGGTCACGCCCATGCGCTTCATGGCGGGCTCGTGGCTCACACCGACGCCGAAGCGGAAGCGGCCGCCGGAGATCTCGTGAATGAAACCGACGCTCTGGGCGAAGTCGTTGACGTTGCGTGTGTAGATGGGGGTAATGGCCGTGCCGATCTCGACCCGTTCGGTGACCAGCGCGATGGCCTCACACAGGGCCAGGTTGTCGGACAGGCTTGGTCCGTAGATGCCGGGGAAGCCCCGCTTATCGACCTCTTTGGCGATCTCCAGAATGGCCAGACGACGGCCGGGTACGGCCGCCAGGCTGACGGCAGGTAATTGAGTCATGAGCTATTGTTCCCCCTCGGATAAAAGAGCTAAAAGCGCTAAAAGAGAACAGGTTCGCCGAACTGGGCTCTGTTCGCAATCAGCATGACTTAGCATGGTGCGCTTCGGAGGTGGTTCATGTGGCTTGAGCGATTCACAGTGATTCGATGGGTGCGCGTTCTGGCCTGCCTGATTGCAGCGGGGCTTGCGGGCTGTGGTGGCGGTGGATCCTCCGATCGACCGGCCACAAATACGGCGCCGACCACCGGTGCGACGGGGGGAACGGAGCCATTCGGCCTCACAGTCCGGGATCCGCTTGCAGCGCTTTCGATTCCGCTCAGTGGTGGCGCCCTCGGCACCTACGATCTCGACGCTTCCTTCCCGGGCCTGAGCTTTCCGGCGGCCATTTTTCTGGGTGCGGTCCCCGGCGAAAACCGGCTGGTGGTGGCCCAGCAGTCGGGCTTCGTGCGTGCCTTCACGGATGACCCGGCCGCCAGCAGCAGCCAGCTGGTGCTGGACGTGTCCGGTCGGATTTCTGTCGGCGGCGAGAAAGGCCTGCTCGGCCTGGCATTCGATCCGGACTTCGTCAGCAATCGCTACCTCTATGTGCATCAGTCCATTGGGCCGGGATCGGCGCACGTGTCGCGCATCTCCCGCTTCACCTGGGATGCGGTAACCGATGCGGTCTCCCTTGGCACCGAGAAAGTGATCATGGAGATCGATCAGCCCTATTCGAATCACAACGGCGGCATGCTGGCCTTTGGTCCGGACGGCTACCTTTACATCGCCCTTGGCGATGGCGGCAGTGGTGGCGACCCCCAGAACTACGCCCAGACCACCAGCAACCTGCTCGGCAGCATGTTGCGTATCGACGTGCATCCGGCAGATCCGGCCGATGCCTACGACCTACCGGCAGACAATCCCTTCGTTGGCCAGGCAGGTTTTCTGCCGGAGATCTATGCCTATGGCCTGCGCAATCCCTTCCGCTTTTCCTTCGACCGGTCTACCGGGCGGCTCTGGGCAGGGGATGTGGGTCAGGGTGCACGGGAGGAGGTGGACATCATCGAGGCCGGTGAGAATCATGGCTGGCGGGTCTACGAGGGCAATCTGGCCTACGATGATTCCCTCAACACGCTGCCGGTCTCTGCCTTCACCTTCCCGGTGCTGGACTACGGCCGCAGCGATGGCCGCGCAGTAATTGGCGGCTACGTTTACAGAGGCACCCGGGTGCCGTCTCTGCAGGGACGCTATCTGTATGGTGACTACGGCACGGGCACTATCTGGGCACTCGACTGGGATGCGGGCAGCGCATCGGTGACGGCCAACGAGCTGATCGCCAACGCCGGTGGGGTGACCTCTTTCGGCGAGGATACGAGCGCCGATGTGCACGTGGTTACCGGTGGCGGCACCCTCTATCAGTTCCGCGAGCTCAGCGGCGGTACGCCTACCGATCCGCCGCCCCGACTGTCCCAGACCGGGCTGTTCGACGACCTGGCAAGCCTAGATCCGGCCAGCGGCCTGATCGAGTACGAGCTGAACCAGCCGTTCTGGTCAGACGGCACGCTCAAACGACGCTGGCTCGGCCTGCCTGACGGCGAGCGGATCGGTTTCGATGCCACTGAGGCCTGGTCCTTCCCGTTGGGCACGGTGATCGTCAAACACTTCGAGATCGCCCTCACCGAGGGGGATCCGAACAGCCAGCACCGGCTGGAAACCCGGTTGCTGGTACGCCGCGATGACGGCTGGCGTGGCTTCACTTACCGCTGGAACGGGGCGGAGACGGACGCAGATCTGTTGACCGGTCCGGAGAGGGAAACGATCACGGTCACGCTCGCCGGAGGTGGTACGGAAGACCAGCTCTATGAGTACCCTTCGCGAACGGATTGTCTGGGCTGTCATACCGGGGCGGCAGGATTCGCGCTGGGTGTGCGCACCCGGCAGCTGAACCGTGACTTCGCCTATCCGGCCGCAACGGACAATCAGCTGCGGAGCTGGAACAACGTCGATCTGTTTACAACGGACATCGGCGCCGCCGATGCCTACGATGCCTTCCCCGCGCTGGACGATACCTCCGTGCCGGTGGCAGAGCGGGCGCGGGCCTATCTGGACGTAAACTGTGCTCAGTGTCATCAGCCCGGTGGCCCGGCGCCCACCGTCATCGACCTGCGCTTCGATACGGCGCTTGCAGATATGAACGTGCTGGACGTAGCTCCCAGTGCAGGCAATCTGGGCGTGACCGATGCGCGCATCGTCGCCCGGGGTGATCGGAGCCGGAGCGTTCTCTGGCTGCGTATGGGCACGCTTGACGGAAATCGCATGCCGACGCTCGGCAGTCACAAAGTGGACGACGCAGCAGTCGCGCTCATTGGTGACTGGATCGATGGCCTTTAGAGATCCTGGAGAGATCCTAGAGAGATCCTAGAGAGAGCCAAGCGTCGAGAGCGACGTCTAGAACCAGCGACCGTCGTCCTTCCGAGCCCGCCTGCTCGAACGTTTTCCGAGCAGAGATCGATAGGTAGCCAGATAGTCAGAGCGTGCGAACGCGCCTATCAGCACCACGCCGGCGACAAAGCCGCCGATGTGCGCCCAGAATGCCACGCCGCCCTTCGCAGAGCCGAGTGCGGGTAACCCGCCGAGCACCTGCAGCAGAAACCAGTAGCCGAGCATGAACACGGCGGGCACGCTGATCGTGGTGATGAAAAAGCCGAGAAAGATCAGCGTGTTCACTCGAGCGCGTGGAAACAGCAGTGCGTAAGCGCCCATCACGCCGCCGATCGCCCCGGACGCGCCCACCATGGGCAGGGTGCTGGACAGGTCGGTGACCACCTGGGCAGCGGCAGCGCCCAGGCCGCAGAGCAGGTAGAAAACGACGAACCGTACGGGACCCATGACGTCTTCCACGTTGTCGCCGAACACCCAGAGAAACCACATGTTGCCGATGATGTGAAACCAGCCGCCGTGCATGAACATGGAGGTGACGATGGACGTGGCGCTGCCGCGTCCGTCCAGCACGCAGACCAGTGAGTCCGAGACGGGCTGGCGGGTGCCCGGCGTGATGGTGCCGAGCAGATCGCCGGGGATGAGCCCGTAGAGGCACAGCGATTCGGCCAGCGGCCCTGCCGCGCCGAAGCCCTGAACGAAGACCCAGACCAGCACGTTGATCAGGATCAGGCCGATGGTGGCGATGGGTGGCCGGCGGGTGGGATTGTCGTCCGATAGTGGAAACATGCAGGGCTATGGCCTGCCAGGTGACGGCCTGCAGGTCGCCTTAGAGATCATGCAGGTCGGCCCAGTCCACCCAGGCGCGGCGGCCGTGGGACTTGATCATGGTGCGCCTGATCCAGGGATAGTGGACCACATCGGCTGGATTCGATTCGCCACCCACCAGATAGAGGAGATCGGCGGCAGAGTCGTTGTGCAGACCATGTCCGGGCGAGGGCGCTGGGAAGCCCATGAAGTCGCCCGGACCGACTGCGAAGGTCTCCTCGCCGATGAAGGCCTTACCCTGGCCGGCAAGGATGAGCACGAACTCTTCGTCCGCATCGTGATAGTGAAACTGGGTGCTGTCGAAGCCTGGCTCCAGACGGATGAGGTGCACGCCGATCTGCTCGAGTCCGCCAGGCACGCCCAGGGTGCGCGTCATCCGCACCGCGTTCTCATTGAACTGATGCTGATGGGCCCGTTCCGTCATGGCGGCGATGCTGGCTGCGGATAGATGCTTCACGACGGATGCAGCCTGCGCATCAGGACAGCTTGCCGAGCAACCGGGCCAGGGCATTGGTCAGCCGTTCGTTTTCCCGTTCGCTGCCGACGGTAATCCGGAGCTTGTCTTCCAGTGCCGGATTCGAGAAGTAGCGGACCAGAATGCCCTCGTCCTTCAGCGACTCATAGATCTCCTCTGCAGACTTCGGTGCCTCCAGCGGAACTTCGGCGAGCAGGAAGTTGGTCTGGGAAATGCCGACGCGCAATCCCAGATCCACCAGGTTGTCTCGCAGTATCCGGCGCGCGGAGCGGACCCGGCGCCAGGTTTCCTCGGCGTAGGCCCGATCGGTGATGGCCGCCTCGCCGAGAAGCTGGCTGATGCCATCCACGTTGTAGCTGTCCCGGGTCTTGGTCAGGATCGGCTCGATCAGGCTGGTGCTGCCGAGCAGATAGCCGAGCCGCAGGCCGGCCAGGCTGTAACCCTTGCTGAAGGTGCGCAGCAGCAGCAGGTTGTCGAAGGCGTCGATCATGCGGACCAGATCGTGCCGCAGGGCTGGATCCACGAAGTCCACGTAGGCCTCGTCCACCAGCAGCACACCATTCAGATCGCTCGCCAGCCGGCCGATCCGGTCCATGTCGAGCAGGGTGCCCGAGGGTGCGTGCGGATTGACGATGCAGCAGAGGTTGGCGCCGGCTTCGTTCATCTGATGGGCGAAATCCCGCGGCAGCTCCCAGTCGTCATCCAGCTGGCCACGGACGGTGACCGCGCCCTGGATATCGGCCAGCACAGGGTAAAGCGAGTAGCTCGGATCCAGCATGCCGAACGCGTTGCCGGGCTCAACGAAGGTGGTCAACGCCAGCCGCAGGCCCTCGTCGCCGCCATGGGTGATGACGATGTTTTCGGGTCGCACCTCATGCAGCTCGGCGAGCCGTGCGCGCAGGCCGTCCGCGGTGGGCTGCGGGTAGCGTCTGAGCTGGTCCACGGTGAAGTTGTCCAGCGCCTGCTGCACGGCTGGACTCGGCGGATAGGGATTCTCGTTGGTGTTGAGCTTGAGGATGTCCTCGGTTTCCGGCTGCTCACCCCACTGATAAGCCGTCATCTGACGGATGTTGTCGCGTTCGTAGCTCATGACGGGATAGTCAGCCTTCGTTGCCGGCCTCGTCAACGACTGGGGCCTCATTCGGCGGATCCGCCGGGCTCAGCAGCACGGCGATCCAGGTCGTGGCGGGATTGGCTTCCAGGGCGAGTTTGGCCGTCATGGTCAGGGGCACCGAAAGGAACATGCCGACAGGCCCGAGCAGCGCGCCCCAGACGACCAGGGAGAGGAATACCACCAGGGTGGAGAGTCCCAGGCCTCGGCCCATGAAGCGTGGCTCCACGACGTTGCCCATGATGATGTTTATGGCGAGGTAGGTGGCCGTCGCGGCGGCAGCAGCCCCCGGCCCGAGCTGGATCAGGGCGAGCAGAACGGCGGGCACCGCGGCGATGATCGAGCCGATGTTCGGCACGTAGTTCAGCAGGAAGGCGAGCAGGCCCCAGAGAACGGGAAAATCCACCTCGATGATCCACAGGCTGAGCGTGACCAGAAGACCGGTGGCCAGGCTGGTCGACGTCTTGATCGCGATGTAGCGGTTCAGACTCCCGGCAAACTGAGAGAACAGGGGCATTTCCGATTCCGGGTCGGACAGCACCTCTTGGAGCTTCCTGGGGAAGCTGGAGGCTTCGCCGAGAATGAAGATGACCGTGAGCAGGATGAAGAAGCTGTTGCTCATCACGCTGCCCAGTCCCCGGAGCAGGTTACCGGCCAGATCCAGTGCCATGCCCGGGTTGAACAGGTTCAGGGCGATATCCGAATCTATCTCCACGCCAAGGTTCGTCAGCCAGGCGACCGTTTCGCTCACCAGTTCGGTGATCCGCTCCTGGTAGAAGGGCAGGCGATCGGTGAAGGCGGTTCCGGACTGAACGAGCAGCGCACCCACGGTGACCAGTATGCCCACCATGGCGATCATCACGCCGGTAATCGCCAGTGCATCGGGCACCCTGCGTTGCTCCAGCCAGAAGATGGGTGGCGCGGCGATGACGGCGATGAAGGCAGCGAGCAGAAAGGAGACCACCACACTTTCGGCCGCCTTCAAGCCGAAGGCGATGACGACCACAGCGGCCAGCGTGACCAGGACCCGGGTGGACGAGTTCATCGCTGGCGCGCCATGCGTTGTGCTGGTCTGGCGTCTGCATTCAGCTCGACGCGGTGCTCCAGGCTGGGCAACTGCCGTCGTACGCTGGCAACCCGCTCTGGATCGATGTCGGCCAGCACTATGCCGTCGCCGTCATCGAGTTCCGCGATGACTTCACCCCAGGGATCGATCACCAGGCTGTGGCCGTAAGAGCGGCGGCGTTCATTGTGCTGGCCGTGCTGGGCGGGTGCGAGAACGTAGCACTGCGCCTCGATGGCCCTCGCCCGGAGCAACGCATGCCAGTGTGCAGCACCCGTGCTGGCGGTGAAGGCAGACGGGACCGAGATGGCGATGGCGCCGCGATCGGCCAGGCGCTGAAAGAGATAGGGGAAGCGCAGGTCGTAGCAGATCGTCAGCCCGAGGATTCCGAAAGGCGCCTCGGTGGTGACCACTTCCTGCCCGGCCAGAGTTCTGGCGGATTCGTTCAGCTGGGTGCCATCGTCCAGCGCCACGTCAAACAGGTGGATCTTCCGGTACAGGGCCCGGATCCGGCCATCGGCGGTCAGATGAACGCAGGTGTTATAGCTCTTTTCATCTGGATTGCCGTCAGCCGGTCCCCGCTCGTGGTGCCCGCCCAGCAAGATTTCCGTGCCGAGCTCGGCGGCGAGCGCGGCGAACCGGTCCAGGATCGGGCTTGGCGCGCTGCCGTCCAGAGGCTCCAGAATCTCTCGCTTGCCGGCGTCGGGGCCGATGTAGGAAAAGGCTTCCGGCAGCAGGATCAGGCCCGCCCCGCCGTCAGCGCCCTGTCGCACCAGGGCCTCTGCGGTCCTGAGGTTTTCCGCGACGTCGGTGGTGGCGCAGAGCTGGGCGAGCGCGACTGTCTGTGGCATCAGCTGTTGGACAGATCCTGGTCCGGTTGGGTGCACACTACCTTGTGCCCGAGATACTCCTCAATGGCCGGCAGGTTGAAGGCGTCGTCTTCGGAGATGAAGCTGATGCTGATGCCTTCAGCGCCGGCCCGGCCGGTGCGGCCGATACGATGCACGTAATCCTCCGGATCTTCGGGCAGATCGAAATTGATCACGTGCGTCACGCCATCGACATGAATGCCGCGGCCGGCCACGTCGGTCGCCACCACATAGGGGATGTCGCCTTCCTTGAACCGGTTCAGGGTCGACAGTCGCTTGCGCTGCGGCACATCGCCCGCCAGGGACTCGCAGCGGATGTTCTGCTTGCTCAGATAGCTCTGCAGGCGATGGGTCGCATCCCGTCGGTTGGCGAATATCAGCGCGCGCGGGGGTTTGGCCTGGCTGAGGAACTCTGCCAGCAGATGTGCCTTCTTGTCAGTGCTGATCAGCCAGAAGTGCTGGGTGACGGTTTCGGTGGCGACGGTCTCGGGCGCGATCACCACGTGCTCCGGCTCCAGGGTCCAGGACCTGGCCAGCCGCATCACGTCGTCGTTGAAGGTGGCGCTGAAGAACAGTGTCTGGCGCTGCCGCTTGTGTGGCGTCTGATAGACGATCTTGCGCACGTCGGGGATAAAGCCCATGTCGAGCATGCGGTCGGCTTCGTCGATGACCAGCATGTCCACTTCCCGGAGACGGATCTTGCGCCGGTTGATGAAGTCGATCAGCCGGCCGGGCGTGGCGATCAGCAGGTGCATGGTCTCGCCGGTCACCCGGTCGAGCTGTTTCTGAAAGTCCATGCCACCGACCACGCACTGGATGCCGACGTCCATGTATTTGGCCAGGTCCTGGGCGTCGGATTCGATCTGCAGAGCCAGTTCCCTGGTCGGTGCGAGCACAAGGGCCCGTGGGCTGCCCGTGGCGCGGGGCTCGGTATCGGGATCTTCCCAGAGGCGGGTGAGAATGGTGATCAGAAAAGCGGCAGTTTTGCCCGTGCCGGTCTGGGCCTGCCCGGTGACATCGTAGTCCGCCAGGCTGGCGGGCAGCACGGCGCCTTGAATCGGCGTGCAGTGGGTGAACTCCAGGTCGCTGACAGCGTCGAGCAGAGGTTTGGGCAGAGCGAACTCGGCAAACGCATAAAGGGGCGTATCCTCAGCGGTAGCTTCGGTAGCTTCGGTAGCTTCGGTAGCTTCGGTAGCTTCGGTAGCTTCGGTAGCTTCGGTAGCTTCGGTAGCTTCGGTAGCTTTGACGCCTTCAGTCACCACTTCCGCAGTTTCCGCTTTCTCGGTCTTCTTGTCTTCTGGCTGCTGTTCGCTCACCGCTTGCTGATCTCGTCTCGGATGGTTGCAATCTTCACGCATAGCACGAGTACTTCCATGGCAGTTTTTATGTCTTCGAGCTTGGCGAAGGTGGGTGCGATCCGCAGATTTCTGTCTTGTGGATCGTCTTTGTAAGGAAAGGTCGCGCCCGGCGGGGTCAGCGCCAGGCCGATGTCGGCGGCGAGCTTGCCGATGGTCCCGGCAAGTCCGGGCCGCACATCCAGCGAAACGAAGTAGCCGCCCTCGGGTTTGGTCCAGGTCGCGATATCCAGATCTGAGAGCTCCTGGTCGAGCACCTGCTGCACCGCTTCGAATTTGGGTTTCACGATGGCCGCATGGTTGGCCATGTGTTCTTCCACGCGGCCGCCGAGGAAGCGGGCATGGCGCAGCTGATTGACCTTGTCCGGGCCGACGCTGGACGCGCTCAACCGCGCCTCCAGCGCATTCAACGTGGCGGGGCTGCCGGCGACGAAACCGAGCCCGCCGCTGGCATGAGTAATTTTTGAGGTGGAGGCGAACAGCAGGACGTTATCCGCCGTGCCTGCGCGTTCCGCCAGCTCGAGCAGGTTGGCCAGCGGCCTGCGTGGGAACTGGAAGTCGTGCACCGCATAAGCGTTGTCCCAGAGCACCACGAAATCATCTGCGGCGGCCACGTCAGGCAGCTCGGCGATCCGGGCGACGACCTCGTCGCTGTAGGTGCAGCCGGTGGGATTCGAGTACTTGGGCACGCACCAGATACCCTTGATGCTGGCGTCGTCGCCGACCAGTTTACAGACGGCGTCCATGTCGGGGCCGGCGTCGTTCATGGCAACGTTGATCATGCCGAGGCCCAGGCGCTCGGTCAGCACGAAGTGACGGTCGTAGCCTGGCACCGGCGTCAGCAGCTTTGGCGCATCCGTTGCACCCCAGCGGCGTGCGTCGCCCCAGATCCCCGACTCCATGAGCAGGTCTACGGACAGGTACATCAGGCTGAGGCTCGAGTTGCCCCAGCAGATGATCTGCTCGGCGGGCACTTCCATGATCTCGGCGCCCAGCTCGCGCGCCTCCGGGATGCCGCGAAGCCCGCCGTAGTTGCGGGTGTCGGTGCCGTCGGAGGCGATGTAGTTGCCGCCGATGGCCGCTTCCAGGCCGTTCGACAGGTCCAGTTGCTCCGCGTCTGGCTTGCCGCGGGTGAGGTCGAGCGACAGGCGATTGCCGCTGACAAGCTCGAGCTCCTGCTCGAGCTGCTCAGCCAGTGCGCTCAGCGCTTCGTTGTTCAGGTCCGCTAGTCGTGTCATCCGGTCAGCCCCAGGGTTTCTTCCAGGCCCAGCATGAGGTTCAGGTTCTGCACGGCAGCACCCGATGCACCCTTGCCCAGATTGTCGTAGCGAGCGACCAGCAGGAACTGATCGTCGTTGCCGAACACCATGAGCTGCATGCGGTTGCTGCCGTTGGTCGTGGTCGCATCCAGGCAGCCGGCATCGAGCAGGCACTCTGGCTGAAAGCCATGCACCTCGATGAACGGCTCGTCGGCATAGCGCTCTGCCAGCAGGTTAGCAATCTCTGCGCCGCTCAGGGATTTGCCAAGCCCTGCCCGGTGCAGCGGGACTTCGATCAGCATACCCCTATAGTAGTTAGCCACTGTCGGGCTGAATAAGGGTGCTGCCGACAATCCTGCATAGGACTGCATCTCCGGACGATGCTTGTGCGAAAGGCTCAGCCCGTACGGCCTGGCGCACAGTGCATCCGCCTGTTCGGCGCTGAATGCCTGATAGCGTTCGACCATTGCCCGACCACCGCCTGAATAACCGGACAGGCCGAACACGGTGAGCAATGCATCGCGCTCGATCACACCGGCTTCCAGAAGCGGGCGGACGAGCAGGATGAAGCCCTGCGGGTAGCAGCCCGGGTTTGATACCTGGTCGGATGCGGCAATCGCCTGGCGCTGACCGGGCTCGAGCTCGGGGCAGCCGTAGGTCCAACCCGGCGCCGTCCGGTGCGCGGTGCTGGCATCGAGAAAGCGCGTTCTGCCGCTGCCAAGTGCCACCGCTTCCACTGCCGCAGCGTCCGGCAGGCAAAGGACGGTTACATCGGCGCGCTCCATCAGCGCCAGCCGGGCGGCCGGATCCTTGCGCAGGGCATCCTCGATCGTCATTAGATCGATGTCCTGGCGGTCGCTGAGCCGCTGGCTGATTTCGAGACCGGTGGTGCCGGCCTGGCCATCGATGAAGACGGTTGGCATAGCTCGCTACGAAAAACGCAGTACTACGTTGATTTGGGCGCGAGATTCTAGTGAATTCGGGCCTGAACGCCTAGTGCACGTCTCGTTTTGATGAGTAGTTGCAGCGCGCGTTCAGGTGCCGGAGGCACTTCGGAGCCAGCGGAGAAAGGCCTGGAAGGCGCTGATCGCCAGCCAGAATGCGCCGATCGGCACCAGCAGGGTCTGCACCAGGAACAGCACGGTCAGCGCCAGAAGATGCTCGATGGCGGATTCGGTGCGTGCTTCCAGCGCGCCGATCTGTGCCTCGAGATCCAGAAGTTGCCTGCTTTCGTCCATGAAATCGTTGAAACGCTGGCGAATGGAAGACTCGGAGCCGGTTACCGGCAGCTCCGGCGTCGCCTGCATCGCTTCGATGTCGTCTCTCGCCAGAGTCAGCTCGGTCATGGCGGATTGCTGGCGTTGCTCGAGGACCCAGGCATCGACCCAGCCCACGGTCAGGCTGACCACGGTGAACAGAAAGCGGATCATCAGGACCAGGGCCAGCGCCCGCAGCAGCCAGCCGGCTGCCCGGGCGCCGCCCGGCCACCAGAGCATCAACAGGAAACCGGCTGCCAGGATGCTGACGCCTGCGCTGATGGCTGGTTCCGTGGCGATCTCGGTGAGCAGCAACTGGGTGCCGAGCGACGCTGACGCGACCAGGGCGAGCCAGCTGAAGCGTTCTACCAGATCGTTCAGCGGGTCGAGGATCTGGCCGGCGGTGATGGTCACGCCCACCCCGATCGGCTGGATCGCGATTTCAGTACCCTGGGCGACGGAAATCACACCGTTCAGGCCGCGGGCGATAGCCGCGGTGATCAGTGCGCGCTCGAGAACAGTGCTCAGACGGGCGTCCGCGTTGCGTTCCAGGAGTCCGGACCAGGACAGGCCGACCAGGCCAATGACCAGCAGCGTGATCAGCAGCCGCTGCCAGAGTGTCATTTGCGACGGAGGATTGCTTGTGCCTTGCGGGTCGGGTGGATCGTCAGGGCGATCGGTCAGTGGAGTCAGAGGAAGACGCTCGCTTTCTGCTGCTCGATGAACAGCGACTCTAGCTTCTCCCCGATCACGTTGCCAAGCTGATTTCGATCCAGATCGGATATCTCGGCCAGTACTTTGGGCTTCACCCGGTGCAGGTGCATGACCGGCCAGGACTGCTCGAAGCTCCTCAGGTCACCCTTGGCCAGCACCGGCAGGAAGGGATCGTCCAGGGGCCGGTTCTTCATGATCGCCCGCATGCCGGATTCGAACGGGATCTGCCGGTTGCCGAGGCTGCGATCCTCGGCGACGTTGGAAAGGAACAGACCCTTTTTCTCGATCAGCTCGCCCGGAATGACGTAGAGACCGGTGGCCACGACCGCTTCGGTGTCGATGTAGAAGAAAGTGTCGTGAAAGGCGGTGGGGTCCGGAAGGATCACCAGCTTGCGCTCGAATTCCTTCGGGAAGTACATGTTGTAGTTGGTATAGAGCTGCTGCACGGACGGCGAGTAAACACAGAGCGTGTGCTCGAACTGCATGACGAAGTCCATGGCCCGCTGGCGATTGTTGAAATCGTCCAGGTCCCAGGCCAGGTCCGGATTTTCCGGAAGGTCGGTCTCCATCTGTGATTCTTCCATGCCCACATGATCCTTTATGTGAAACGCCGTTTTTCGCTAGGCACATCGCCTGTGTCGGACGCATCTGCGTTGCACACGTTCATTTCCGACTGATCGGATTTTAGGGCCTTGGAACCGGGAGTGGGATGAATTCTGGCGCGGGCATACGGATCTGTGATGTCCATCACGCCATGTCTGGGAACGCGGTCTGTTCGCGGCGCCTGAGGTGCCGCCCCGCTAGTGCAGAGCCGGCTCGAAGGGCTGCGCCCGCATGAACTCGCCTTCCAGATCCACCAGCTCGGCTAGACGTGCGTCGATAGTAAGACCCGGGCAGTGGCTGGCGGCTAGATCCAGGAACAGCTGCCAGTGCCGACCTTCGCTGGCGGTAATGCCACGGTAAAAGGCAGCCAGCTGCCGGGCACCGTCGAAGTCAGCATCAATCAGTCGTTGTGCGATCAGGCCGAATCGCTCATTGCCGCGCCGCTCGACGATGGCCGCCACCAGCAATCGATCCAGGAGGTAGAATTCCGGGCCACGCCGGATCTCGCCATTCAGCGCCCGCACGTAGGCATCCTTTCTGTCCGGCCCCGGGCTGACACCTCTTGCGATCAGCAGCCGGATCACTTCCCGGTAGTGGCCCAGTTCCTCCACGGCCAGATCGGCCATCGCGGAGACCAGGGTGGGCTGGTCGGGGTAATGGGAAGCGATATTGAGTGCCATGCCGGAGGCTTTCTTCTCGCAGGACGCATGATCCTGTAGAAAGGCGTCAAAGTCTTCGAAGACCGCATCCAGCCAGGCGGCCGGCGTGGCTTCGAGCTCGAGGTCCCTCAATGATGAATCATCCGCCGATCAGCGGAAGACGCCGTTCAGCCAGGCGGCGATGTGCTCGATCTCTTCCGGGCAGACCTGGTGACCCATGCCGTACTCGTGCCAGTCGACCTGGTAGTTCAGAGCGGCCAGCGCCTCCCGGGAGGTGACCGCGCGAGCGATGGGGATCATGGGGTCGGCGAGGCCGTGGGCCATGAAGATCGGCGTATCGATGCTGGCAAAGCTGACTTCTTCGGCCAGATGCTCGTGGTCGTGGACGTAGGTGGAAAGGGCCATGATGCCGGCGAACCGGTTGTCGGCACGCAGCCCCACCTGCAGCGCGATCACGCCGCCCTGGGAGAAACCGGCCAGGACGATTTTCTCGCGGGCGATGCCGGCCTCGACTTCCGCGTCGACTTCTGCGTCGATCAAGGCTTCGATAGCAGCCGCGGATTCCCGGATGTCCGCTTCGCCGGCCAGGGGTGCGCCCGGGTCGATGTCGTACCAGGCCCGCATTTCCATTCCCGCATTGATCGTTACCGGCCTGACGGGCGCATTCGGGAACACGAACTTCAGCGGTTGGTCCAGATTCAGCAGCGGAACGATGGGCTCGAAGTCGTGGGCATCCGCGCCCAGACCGTGCAGCCAGATGACCGTCCCTGCGGCTGCCCCGTCCGCTTCGATGATCAAGGTATCCAGTGGTTCGCTCATAGCGCGCCAGTATACGTGCCCGGGGGAAGCGGAGACCACATCGATGGGCGCATTGACTGAAATTCCGCTGAAAGCGGGTCGGGTATCCGTGAGATAATGCACTGATGGATGAAGGATTGGATAGACCCGCCAGCCGGGAGATCACCAAGCTCCGGGGCGCCTGGAAGTTCCTGCTGCCCTACAAGGCTCAGGTGATCTTCGCCAGCATCGCCCTGGTGGTGACCGCCACCGTGACCCTGTCGATCGGTCAGGGCATGCGGCTGGTGATCGATGGCTTCAGGGACGGCTCGAGCGCGGTGCTGGTGGAAAGCATCGGCGTGTTCGCCGCGCTCGTCGTGCTGCTGACCGCCGGCACTTTCGCCCGGTTCTACTTCGTGTCCTGGGTGGGAGAGCGGGTCAGCGCAGATATCCGTCTGGCCGTTTTTTCTCATCTGCTGCGCCTGCATCCGGGTTTCTTCGAGCAGAATCAGCCCACCGAGATCCAATCCCGGATCACCACGGACACTACGCTCCTGCAGACGGTGATCGGTTCCTCGGTTTCCATCGCGCTGCGCAACGCGCTCATGTTTGTCGGTGGGCTGGTGCTGCTGTTCGTCACCAACGTCAAACTGTCCCTGATCGTGGTGGCCAGCGTGCCTTTCGTGGTGGCGCCGGTGGTGCTCTTCGGTCGCAGCGTCCGGCGGCTGTCGCGTTCCAGCCAGGACCGCCTGGCGGATGTGGGCAGCTACGCGGGCGAAGCCTTGCGGCAGATCAAGATCGTCCAGTCTTTCAATCATCAGAGCGAGGACGAACGGGCCTTCGACGAGCGGGTGGAGCTGGCTTTCCAGGTCGCGGTGCGGCGCATCCGGCAACGGTCGGTGCTGGTCGCCGTCGTCATGCTGCTGGTGCTCTCTGCCATCGCCACCATGCTCTGGGTGGGCGGCCAGGACGTGCTGGTCGGTAACATCACGCCGGGCGAGCTGGCCGCGTTCATTTTTTATGCCTTTATCGTTGCCGGCTCGGTCGGTGCGATCAGCGAGGTCTACAGCGACCTGCAGCGAGCGGCGGGAGCGACGGAACGCCTGCTCGAGTTGCTGGGTGCAGACAGCCATCTGCCGGAGCCGGATGTGCCGGCCAGCCCCACTGAGCCGCTCCGGGTGCGGGCCCGGAACCTGCACTTCTCCTACCCAACCCGGCCGACTGAATCGGTGCTTACCGACCTGTCCTTTGATGTCGCGCCGGGCGAGATGCTGGCCATCGTCGGCCCGTCCGGGGCGGGTAAGAGCACGCTGCTCGACCTGCTGCAGCGGTTCTACGACCCGGCAGCGGGGCAGATAGAGATCGGCGGCGTGCCATTGCCTGAGATGCGTCTCAAAGCGCTGCGCGATCTGGTGGGTTTCGTGCCACAGGATCCGGTGCTCTTTGCGGGTACGCTGATGGACAACCTGCGTTATGGCAACCCGGATGCGGACGAGGCTGCCATTGCCCGTAGCCTGAGGCTCGCACATGCTACGGACTTTGTGGCCGAGCTGCCGGATGGCCTGGAAACCCGGGTGGGGGAAGGGGGCGTCGGCCTTTCCGGCGGTCAGCGTCAGCGGCTGGCCATCGCCCGGGCGTTGCTGATCGATCCCAGGATACTGCTGCTCGATGAGGCGACCAGCGCGCTCGACGCGCAAAGTGAGGAGCATATCCGGGCAAGCCTGAAGGACATGCAGGGCGAGCGGAGCATCATCGTGATTGCCCACCGGTTATCCACGGTCCGTCAGGCAGACCGGATTCTGGTCCTCGAAGATGGTCGTCTGGCAGCGGTCGGGACCCACGAGGAACTGCTCGCCGCCAATGAGCTCTATGCGCGATTCGTGCGAATTCAGTTTGCCAGCACGATCGACGGTGATGGGGCGGGCGCCGGTAACGGGACCTCAGCGTCCGAGGATCTGGCAGAGGTGCCGGCGGAACCGGCTGAGGTGCCGGCGGAACCGGCTGAGGTGCCGGAGGAGCCGGCTGAGGTGTCCACAAGTCCGGCCCACCGTTACACTGGTTGAAAAGCCGGCGCCTGAGCGCGCCCATCAGGCTCAGATCACACGACGTTAGATTCCAAAATAAGGGGGGATTCCAATGGGACCACTTCAGGGTTTTCGCATCATCGAGCTGGCCGGCATCGGCCCGGGTCCGTTCTGCGGCATGATGCTCTCGGACATGGGGGCGGAGGTGATCCGCATCGACCGGCTCGCGCCCGGCGCGCCAGCGCCCAGAGACGTGCTGGCGAGAAACCGCCGCTCCGTCGGCGTGAACCTGAAGAGTCCGGAAGGGGTCGAGACCGTGCTCAAGCTGGTGGAAAGCGCGGACGCCCTGTTCGAAGGCTTCCGTCCCGGTGTCACGGAGCGGCTGGGTCTGGGCCCGGACGAATGCCTGGCCCGGAACGAAAAGCTGGTGTACGGCCGCATGACCGGTTGGGGTCAGGACGGCCCCATGGCGCAGGCAGCCGGGCACGACATCAACTACATCGCGCTCACCGGCGCCCTGCACGCCATCGGCCGGCCGGGTGAGCGGCCGGTGCCGCCGCTGAATCTGGTCGGAGACTTCGGCGGTGGCGGCATGCTGCTCGCCTACGGCATCGTCTGCGCGCTGCTGGAGGCGCAGAAATCCGGGAAGGGTCAGGTGGTGGACGCGGCGATGGTGGACGGCGCGGCATCGCTGATGGCCATGTTCTTCACGATGGCGGCGGCCAACCGCTTCAGCGATCAGCGCGGCACCAACATGCTCGACGGTGGCGCTCACTTCTACGACACCTACGAGACCAGCGACGGCAAAGCCATCTGCATCGGCTCCATCGAGCCGCAGTTCTACGCCCTGCTGGTGGAAAAGGCCGAACTCGACCCCGAACGCTTCGCGCCGCAGATGGACCCGAGCCTGTGGCCGGCGCTCAAGGCTGAGCTCATTGAGGTGTTCAAATCGAAGACCCAGGCCGAATGGTGCGAGATCATGGAAGGCACGGACGTCTGCTTCGCGCCGGTGCTGTCGATCCTCGAGGCACCGGAGCATCCGCACAACAAGGCGCGCAACTCTTTCGTGGAGCTGGACGGCATCGTTCAGCCAGCCCCTTCGCCGCGCTTCTCCAGAACAGTGCCGGAGGTCTCGCACGCGGCCAACCCGCCGGGCGCGGACACGGACTCGGTGCTCAGCGATTGCGGATTCTCTGCGGACGAGGTCGCGGCGCTGAAAGAAGCGGGTGCGATTGGCTGAACGTGGGATGAGTTACGCGACCGAGTATCAACGCTCCCTGACAGACCCGGAAGGTTTCTGGTCGGAGCAGGCGCAGGCGCTGCCCTGGTTCGGCCCGCCGAAGAAGATCCTGAGTCAGGATGAAAACGGGGTCTGGCGCTGGTTTACCGGCGGCAGGATGAACACCTGCTACCTGGCTCTCGATCGGCATGTCGAGGCGGGTCGAGGTGATCAGGTGGCGCTGATCTATGATTCCCCGGTGACCGGCAAGGTGGAGAAGTTCACCTATCAGGCGCTGACCGATCAGGTGGCGCTGACTGCCGGTGCCCTGGCCGGGCTGGGTGTGGGTAAAGGCGATCGGGTCATCGTCTATATGCCCATGGTGCCCGAAGCGGCGGTTGCCATGCTGGCCTGTGCGCGTCTCGGCGCGATTCACTCGGTCGTCTTCGGTGGCTTCGCACCGCCGGAGCTTGCCACGCGCATCGACGATGCTGCGCCCAAGGTCATCCTCTGTGCCTCCTGCGGCATTGAAGTAAGCAACGTGATTCCTTACAAGCCCCTGGTCGACGAGGCCATTGACCTGTCCGAACACAAGCCGACGCACACGGTCGTGCTGCAGCGGCCGGAGGCGGAAGCGAGCCTCGACCGGGATGGCGATCTGGATTGGCGGGCGTGGCTCAATGACGCAGAGCCTGTCGGCTGCACCGAGGTGGAGGCCACCGATCCGCTTTACATCCTCTACACCTCCGGTACCACGGGCAAACCCAAGGGTGTGGTCCGTGACAACGGCGGCCACGCGGTGGCGCTCAACTACAGCATGAAAGCCATCTACGACTGTGACGTCGGCGATGTCTTCTGGGCAGCCTCGGACGTCGGCTGGGTGGTCGGCCACTCTTACATCGTTTACGGCCCCCTGATTCGGGGCTGCACCAGCATCCTCTTCGAAGGCAAGCCGGTCCGGACACCCGATGCTGGCGCCTACTGGCGGGTGATTCAGGATCATGGGGTGAAGAGCTTTTTCGTCGCCCCGACCGCTTTCCGGGCGATCAAGAAAGAAGATCCCGATTGCGCGCTGAAAGCCGGCTACGACATCTCGTCGCTGAAGTATCAGTTCGTCGCGGGTGAGCGTCTGGATCCACCCACCTATCACTGGCTGGAAGAGCATCTGCACATTCCCGTGATCGACCACTGGTGGCAGACGGAAACGGGCTGGTCCATGTGCGCGAACATGGCCGGTGTCGAGTTGCTCGAGACTCGACCCGGCTCGCCTACGCTGCCGGTATCCGGCTACGATCTGCGCGTACTGGATGACGAAGGCCGCGAAGTCGGGCCGAACGAGGAGGGTGCCGTGGTGATCAAAGCGCCCCTGCCGCCCGGCGCCTTGCCTACCGTCTGGGGTGACCATGCGCGCTATCACGACGCCTACTGGTCCACCTACGAAGGTTTCTATCTCACCGGCGACGAGGGCTACCGGGACGAAGACGGTTACGTTTACATCATGGGTCGGATGGACGATGTCATCAACGTGGCCGGACACCGGCTCTCAACCGGTCAGATGGAAGAGGTGGTGGCGGAGCATCCCGCTGTCGCCGAGTGTGCGGTGGTCGGGGTCGCCGATCAGGACAAAGGACAGATCCCGCTCGGTCTGGTGCTCCTGAAAGATGGGGTGAACGTCTCCGAAGACGATCTGCAGGCGGAATTGATACAGCGAGTGCGGCAGGCCGTTGGCGCCTTTGCCAATTTCAAGTGGGTGGTGATCGTGGAACGGTTGCCCAAGACCCGATCCGGGAAGATTCTGCGTGCGACCCTGCGGAAGATGATTGATGGCGTGGCCTATACCGTGCCTTCCACCATCGATGATCCGGCCATAATTCCGGAAATCGAAGCGCACCTCAGAGAGAGGGGAGTGATGTGATCATCGTTCACGGGACCATTCCGGTTCGGCCTGAATGCCGGGAGGAGGCGTTGTCTCTTGCCCGGCGCATGACTGAGGCGACCCAGGCAGAGCCGGGCTGCATCTCATACGATTTCTACGTGGGGCTCTCGGATCCGAACACCCTGATGCTCTTCCAGGAGTGGGAGTCCATGGAGGCGCTGATGGAGCACTTCCAGACCGAGCACATGGACGAGTTTCTTCAGGCGCTGCCGAATGTGGTGTCCGGGGAGATCATCACCCGCCGCTACGCGGTGCAGACCATCGAGGAAGATCAGGAGGAGGCGGCCCCGCCGCCCCCTGTCATTCACTGACCTTAAGCAGCGCCCTGTTTGTCATCGGCGTCCGACAGATCGGCGGCCGCCATCCGCAGGTGGCGCAGTGCGAATGATGCGGTGAGCACCAAAGCCAGGGAAAACCCGACCTCCCAGAGGCCGATCAGCCGATCTTCCGCCGACACTGCCTGCAGCACGCCGTGGCAGAAGTAGAGCATGGCCGCCAGTATCGCGAACAGATAACTCCGGGGCGTCAGCCTCAGTACGCCCGGCAGCACGAGCAGCAGTGGCAGTACCTGAATGCCGAACCAGATCAGGTTGGTATTGGCCGAGGCCAGCGGCTCCACGAAGAACTGTCGCAGCCCGGTGAGCGCGAACAGAGAGCCGATGCAGAACAGTGTGAGGAACTGAAGGCCACGCAGGTTCATGCGGCCAGCGCTGCGGCGGTGCGGGCGAGCCTTGAACCGAGCGCTTCGGCCAGTTCCGATTCGTGGCTGCTGAGCGTGGCGTTGCCGTCGACCGAAACGTGACTGGCGCCGTAGGGCGACCCACCCTCCCGTGTTTCGTTCAGCGCCTGCTCGCTGTAAGGAATGCCGGTGATCAGCATGCCGTGGTGCAGCAGCGGCACCATCATGGTCAGCAGTGTGCTTTCCTGGCCGCCATGCTGAGTGGCGCTCGAGCAGAAGACGGCCGCGGGTTTGCCCACCAGCGCATGCTGCATCCAGAGGTCGGCGGTTCCATCCAGAAAGTGCTTCAATGGCGCAGCCATGTTGCCGAACCGGGTGGGTGAGCCGAGCGCCAGGCCGGCGCAGCCGGCCAGATCGTCCTTGCTGCAGTAGACGGCGCCTTCCTCCGGCACCGGCGGCAGGGTCTTCTCCGTCTCGGCGGCGACGGTCGGCACCGTGCGCAGACGGGCTTCGAAGGTCCCTTCCCGCTCCACGCCCCGGGCTATGTGGCGGGCGAGATTTACCGTGCCTCCAGAACGGGAGTAGTAGAGGATGAGGAGGTAAGGGGCGCTGGCTTCGGTCATGGACAACCCGTGTTGGTGAGATCAATATCGCTGCCGGCGTGCATTGTAGGCAGAATCGAACACATGGGTAAGCATGGCTAAAGCGGATCCTTCCGGGGCGAGTGCCGCAGAGGTTCTGGATCCCAGGGAGATGGTGGGTCGTCTCTGGCTGACGGTGCGCTGGTTTCTGGAGCAGCTGGTCCGGCAGTTCATGGAGTTCGACTGCCCGTCGCGGGCCGGTGCGCTCACCTATACGACGCTCTTTGCCGTGGTGCCCATGATGACGGTGGCCTACGCCATGCTGTCGATCCTGCCTGCCTATGACGGCGTTGCCGGAAAGGTCGAGGGCTTCATCTTCGAGAACTTCGTGCCCACCAGCTCCGAGATGGTGCAGGAATACCTGTCGGAATTCTCGCGCCGGGCCAGGGGCCTGTCGATCATCGGTTTCGGTTTCCTGTTCGTCACCACCTTCCTGCTGCTGGTGACCATCGAAGGCACCTTCAATGCCCTCTGGGAGGTGGCGGAGCCACGCACCGGCATGCAGCGGCTGCTCGTCTACTGGGGCGTGATGTCGCTGGGTCCACCCCTGATTCTCGGCGGGATCCTGATCAGCTTCTACGTGACCTCGCTGCCGCTGCTCACGGATCTGGATGTTTTCGGTATCGGTACGCTGCTGCTCAGCTATCTGCCCGGCATCCTCACCTGTCTCGGCTTCACGGTCATGTATTTCGCCATTCCGAACACCCGGGTGAAGGTGCGCCATGCTTTCGTCGGTGGGGTGCTGGCCATGCTGGCGCTGGAAGCAGCCAAGCAGATCTTCAACATGGTGGTGGCGAACTCCAGCGTCGCCTCCATTTACGGCGCGTTCGCCGCGGTGCCTTTTTTCCTCGCCTGGATGTACATGGTCTGGGTGCTGATCCTGTCCGGCGCGATCATCGTTCGTACCCTGGGATTGAAGCCGGAAATACAGATCGGCTCCAGCGAGCCGATTCTGGTTAAATGCGCGCGCATACTCGAATTGCTTTATGCCGCCCACCTGGAAGGCCGCGGGGTGACCGACGAAGAGATCGAGGACACTGTGAGCCTGCATTCGGGAGAACGGGAGCAGCTCCTGCGGGTGCTGCTCGATCTCAAGGTGCTGCGCTACGCGGATGAAAACTGGATTCTCGGTCGGAGTCTGAAGTCACTGACCCTCTGGGATCTGTATCAGCGGCTGCCGGAGGGTTTAGACATGGCCGGGCTCGAGCGTGTCCGGGACATGAACCACGTGGTGGAACCGCTCAAATCCCTTGTCCAGTTCGGCTCCAACCAGATGTCTGTGTCGCTGGATTCAGTTTTTGCCCGGGTCGAGCAGTTCCCAACCTATCGCTCTCAGGAGTCGTAACGAATGCGGAATTTCAATCGGTTCTCCCTCATCGCGCTGCTGGCGCTGTTGTCGTTGAGCAGCTGCGAGAGGGGTGACGTGGTGGCCCTTGCCGATGGCGGCCAGGTGCCCTTCGATCACTGGGAAGGCCGCTGGCTGATCATCAACTACTGGGCCGAGTGGTGCGCGCCGTGCAGAAAAGAGATCCCTGAACTGAATCTGCTGCACTCCGAGCGTTCGCGCACCGGCGCCGTTGTCCTGGGCGTGAATTACGATGCCCTGACCGGCGACACCCTGACCTCGCTGATCGACGAGATGGAGATCGAATTCCCCGTGCTGCTGGAAGATCCCCGCGAGCGCTGGGGCGTAGAGCAGCCGGCCGTGCTGCCCAGCACCATCATCGTCAACCCCGATGGCGAGCTCTCCCAGGTGCTCGTGGGGCCCCAGCACTACGAAGACCTGATCCAGGCCATCGGCGCCCAGCCCGGAGGCTGATAGATACGACGCCAGTCCGAGGACATCGGGCCTGAGGCAATTAGACGGTTTCGCATTCACGCACTGCTGCACCATCAGGTATCAGGGATTGGATTGACCGAACGGTCAGATCCAGCGGCTACCAGCTACTGGTAGCGGCAGGCCTTCAACCCATAGTTGGCGCAACTGGCCAGCAACTCCGGCAGCTCACTGGACGACTTGTGCCGCCACTGCTTCCGCCAGGCGCTGATCACCAGCTCCGGATAGCGCAGCCGACCTTTAGAGCCGTTGTAGCGACCGAGGGCCTCCACCAGATCCCCTTTCGAGACGTCCAGGTAGTGGGCGAGGATCGTGGTGCCGTAGATCACGTTGGTCTCGACCTCGGTCAGGTTGTCCAGCGGTCGACCGAGCTCGGCCCGCCAGAAGGGCATGATCTGCATCAGCCCCTGAGCGCCGACCCGGGAGATGGCGTAGCGGTCGAAATGACTCTCCACCTGCATTACGGCCAGCACCAGATCCGGATCCAGGCCGGTTCGATGGGCTTCGCGGTAAACGAGCTGCAGCAGCGCCAGGCGCGCCGCTTTATCGTCCATGTAGCGGGCGAGGCGGGATTCGCTGGCCATGAGCCAGACCTGAGCATCGAATTTGTCCGTTTCCACGTGGTTCGCGGCCAGGGTGGCGGCGAGCTTGTCGAGCAGGTCCTGATCCGCCTCGGGTGCGGTGCTCGAAACCACCAGCATCTCGGCGGTGGCGTTTGCCACTGCGCCGTCAGCCGCGGTCACCGCCGGTGCGGACAGAGAAGCGCACATCATCACCGCGGCCGGAAGCAGCAGGCTTCTGATACGGACGGGCGTTCGGCGATGGCTGGCTGTCATGTTCGGCTCGTGGTTCTAACTTTCCTGCGTGATCCGGCTCAGAATGTCAGCAAGGGGCACCGGCTCGGCGTCGTCACCGGATCGGGCCTTGTACTCCACGTTGCCTTCCTTGAGCGCCCGGTCACCCACGGTGATCCGGTGCGGAATGCCGATCAGATCCGCGTCGGCGAATTTCACGCCCGGGCGGTCGTCGGTGTCGTCGAGCAGCACTTCCATGTTCTGGTCCAGACACGTCTGGTAAAGCGCATCCGCCGCTTCGCGTACGGCGTCTGACTTGCCGTAGTTGAGCGCAACGATGTGCACCATGAAGGGTGCAACGGGTGCCGGCCATTTAATGCCAACTTCGTCATGGTTTTGCTCGATGATGGCCGCGACCAGCCGGGTCACCCCCATACCGTAGCAGCCCATGATCGGGATCAGGGGCTTGCCGTCCTGATCGAGCACGTCTGCGCCCATGGCCTCGGAGTAGATCTGACCCAGCTGGAAGATGTGACCGACCTCGATGCCGCGTAGAAAGGCGAGCGTGCCCTGGCCGTCCGGGGCGGGCTCACCGGCAACCACGTTGCGGGCATCCACCACCCGATCTGCGGGAACGCTGAGGTCGCGCTCCCAGTTCACGTTGATGAGGTGCTTGCTCTGTTCGTTGGCGCCGCAGCAGAAGTCGGCAATCGCGTAGGCCTGCTCATCCACGTAATAAGGCACGGCCAGATTTACCGGTCCGATGGATCCCGGTTTGCAGCCGACAGCAGCGACGATCTCCGCCTCTTCCGCGAAAGCCAGCGGCTGCGCGACGCCGGGCAGTTTCTCCACCTTTACTTCGTTCAGCTCGTGGTCGCCTCGGAGCACGATGGCGATCGGGCCTTCCTCGCCGCGAACCAGCATGGTCTTCACGCATTGCGATTCGGGCAGAGAGAGCAGCTCGCCGACGGCGGCGATGGTGGTGCAGTCAGGCGTATCCACTGTGCGCATTGCCTCACCCGGTTCGGCTCTCGGGGCGGGCGGCGCGCCAACCGCCCGCTCCAGGTTGGCGGCGTAGTCACCTTCGGTGGCGTACACAATCGTGTCTTCACCGGAGTCCGCCAGCACCTGAAATTCGTGTGTATTGGTGCCGCCGATGTTGCCTGGATCCGCCTCCACGGGCCGGAAGTTCAGGTCCATGCGCGTAAGAATCCGGCAGTAGCAGTCGAACATCGCCTGATAGGTCTGATCGAAGGACGCCTGATCCAGGTCGAAAGAGTAGCCATCCTTCATGGTGAACTCGCGCGCCCGCATGACGCCGAAGCGGGGGCGGATCTCGTCCCGGAATTTGGTCTGGATCTGGTAGAAGTTGCACGGCAACTGCTTGTAGCTGTGAATCTCGCGGCGGAACAGATCGGTGATGATCTCCTCGTGGGTGGGGCCTAGACAGAAATCCCGCTCGTGCCGATCCTGGAAGCGGAGCAGCTCCGGCCCCATCTTGTCCCAGCGTCCTGAGTCCTCCCAGAGTTCGGCTGGCTGAACCACCGGCATCAGCACTTCCTGAGCGCCGCTGCGATTCAGTTCTTCGCGGATGATGGCTTCGAGCTTGCGGATCACACGCAGCCCCAGAGGCAGCCAGGTGTAAACACCGGCGGCGACCTGCCGGATGAGGCCGGCGCGCAGCATCAGTCTGTGGCTGGCCACGTCCGCATCCGCGGGATTCTCTTTTAGAGTCGGGAGTAAAAGCTGGCTCTGACGCATTTTTATTCTGAGCTATTCCTGATCTGTCGGCGAGAAGATAGCAGTTCTCCAATAAAAAAGGCCGCAACGGGCGGCCTTCTTCAGCAAGCTGAAAGGTTGATCAGCCAACCATTTCCTTCAGTTTCTTCAGCGGGGTCACCCGGACGCGGATGCTGGCCGGCTTCGGACCGATAACGATCTCTTCGCCGGTGGCAGGGTTGCGACCCATGCGCTTCTTAGTGGCCGGACGCTTCACGGACTTGATCTTCATCAGGCCCGGCAGCGTGAACTCGCCCACACCGCGCTTCTTGATGTGACGCTCGATGAGGGTCTCGAGCTCTTCGAGGACGGCGCCAACCTGTGCCTTGGAGAGATCGGTCTTGTCCGCGATCTCACCGAGGATGGCGGTCTTCGTCATCTTGGAGGTGATGGCA
>Ga0316194_10000266_pt1 | contig 31604 bp, 25 predicted proteins | sample CroRivsedime1_MG_FD_204936 | JGI IMG/M metagenome (GOLD analysis project Ga0316194, IMG submission 204936) | Coastal sediment microbial communities from Maine, United States - Cross River sediment 1 | ecosystem: Environmental > Aquatic > Marine > Coastal > Sediment | place: USA: Maine...
CGATGGTGCTGCAGGTGGATTCATCTTTGAGCGGCGTTATTCAGGGGGCCCTGGTTCTGGCAACCCTCGGTGTGCATGCCTGGCGCAAGCGCCTATCGCCGAGGGCAGAGAGCAAAGGGCATAGGGCATAGGGCATGGGGCACAGGGCAGGGGGAGGAATGCGGAAGGTGGAAACTTTCCTGCTATTTGGTTTAAAAGCGGGATAGTCCTTAATTTTAGCTCATTTTAGTTCATTTTAAATTTTAGCTCACTATTTTTCGACCGATGTTTGAAATCAATTTAACCATACTTTTTGCCAGTGTTGTTGCCGGTGCGGCACCGATTGTGCTTGCGGCGGTGGGTGAGACCATTACGGAAAAAGCGGGTCTTATCAACCTTTCGCTGGATGGCACTATTTTGCTGAGTGCCATGGCGGCATTTGCCATTGCTTTTGAAACCAACAGCCTGCTGCTGGGATTTGTTTGCGGGGCGGTTGTCGGTGCCCTGGTGGCGGCAACCGTAGCGATGTTCAGTATCTATCTGCTTCAGAATCAGGTTGCCGTGGGCTTTGTGTTAACTCTGATGACCCGGGACCTCGCCTATTTTATCGGCAATCCCTATTCACGGTTGCAGGGCCCGCAGGTGTCACCCCTGCCGATTCCTTTGCTGAACAAAATTCCGGTTTTGGGTGATGTTTTTTTTAACCAGAACCTGCCGGTTTACCTGAGCCTGTTTTTTATCGCAATTTGCTGGTGGTACATCTACCACACGCCTCACGGCCTGAAATTAAGGTCCGTAGGCGAACACCCCCGGGCATCATATGCCAGAGGCATCAACCCCCAAAAACTGCAGTTGCTGTATGCTGTTTGTGGTGGATTATTGGTGGGACTGGCCGGCGCCACATTTTCACTGGCCACCAAGCCCGGATGGGGACGGCCCCAGGGGGCGGAAGGCACCGGCTGGATTGCACTGGCTCTGGTAATTTTCGGGGGCTGGCATCCGGTTAAAGCGGCAGCGGGTGCCTACCTGTTTTCGCTTTTACAGGTGTTGGGGATTTATTTTCAGGAGTGGCTGCCGTCGGTTCCTTCCCAGGTTTTTCAGGTGGCCCCGTTTCCGCTGATGATATTCACCCTTGTCATCATGTCTTTCGCCCAGAAGGAATCCGTTTTGCTATGGGCCGAAGGCAAGGGGCGCATCAAATCCCTGCTGGGCTTCTTTGCGGGGATGGCACCCTCTGCCCTGGGAAAGCCGTATCGGCCGGATTGATCTTAGGGCTCACTTAAAAATAACTTTACATTTTGGACGTCGATCCATCCCGCCCGGCTGCGTTGCGAAAGCTCGAAGTATGCTTGATGTTCCTGTGCTTCCGCGTCTTGCCGGCCGGACACCTCAACTCCCAAATTTCTTTTTTAAAACACTTCATGACAATCAGCCATTCCTGCGATCCCGGAATTTATCCCCCGCCGCCCGCCTCTTTATTCCCACAAGTCCGTGCTCAAATACGTCAAGCCCGAATCGCAAATCAGCACCACAGCCGTCTTGCCCTTAAGAGAAGTTTTAAGCAGCTTTATGGCGGCAGTCACATTGGCGCCTGATGAAAAGCCGGTAAAAATTCCCTCTTCTCCGGCCAGAATGGCCGCGCCCTCAGGTTCGACGATAAAGCACTTTATGGCCGGGTTGTGTTCTTTGAAGGCTGCGGTGCACCCGGCAAAGGATCCACCGGTACCGGCGAAATCGCAGAATGCGTCGATTTGTCCACCGGACTGCCGGATGATTTCCGGTCCGGTGTTGAGGTAATGAGCTCTAAAATTACTTTTGAGTTGAAATTGATCGGCGCGAAAGGCATCGCATTCTTTTTATTTTTCAATGGGATGGAATTTTGATTTGACCTCTAACGGTTCTTTGCTATAGTTATTTTATGGAAAGCATTCTCGATCTAAACTGCATCGCTTCTCCGGATTATTGCGGGTGCATCCTATCTGGTGACTACAGCGTTGAGTTAAAGAAACGGGTAGCCGAATACATCGATCATTACCGGGGCTTTGAAGACACCGGCAGTGCTGCAATACTATATATCGCTGCCTGGCAGGGGGAAAAAGAGAAAATCTGGTATGAATACGCCGGCGAAAGATTTATGAAAATTCTTGGCTGCAAAAAATCAGAGTTAGCCGAGGTTTTTCGGGACAGCATCATAGATCGCCGCATTTACAAAGGTTTGGATGTGGATGTCGGGGTTCGCAAAGAAGTCAAAAACCGGGAAGAATTGAACGATGTCCGGGAAGAGCTGCGCGAAGAAGGCAAAAAAGCAGGAACGATCGAAGCGGTTTACAAACTTTCGGTGAACAATACCGGTGCTATCTGGCTCAAAGACCAGGCAACCGTAGAAATTTATGAACAAGATGGGATTTGCCTGTCTTTAGGATTTCTCACGATCGTCTCCAAAGAAATGGAGGCGGAAGACGAATTGAAGAAGCACCATGATCAGCTCGAGAAAATCGTGCATGAGAGAACCGCGGCCTTGACAAAACTAAATACTCAGTTAAAGCGGGAGATCGCAGAACGCAAATTGGCGGAAGAAAAGCTTCAGCGTAGCTATGCTAAGTTGCAGAAAAACCTTGATGAAACCGTCCACGCCATGTCGTTAACTGCAGAAAAACGAGACCCTTACACGGCCGGGCATCAGAAACGAACGACTGAGCTGGCTCTGGCCCTTGCCGGGGAAATGGGGCTTTCCGAGCATCAAATTAAAGGTGTCCAGATGGCTGGGCTTATCCATGATATGGGTAAAATATCCATTCCGGCCGAGATTCTAAGTAAGCCCGGAAAGCTAAACGAGGTAGAAATTCAATTGGTCAGGAGACATCCCCAGGCCGCATTTGAAATCCTAAAGAAGATCGATTTTCCCTGGCCGGTCGATCTAATTGTACTGCAACATCATGAAAAGATGGATTGCTCCGGGTACCCGCAAGGTCTTGCAGGAGAGGAGATCCTCCTGGAAGCCAGGATTTTGTGTGTGGCCGATGTGGTTGAAAGCATAGATTCCCATAGACCCTATCGCCCGGGTCTTGGCATCGACAAAGCACTGGAGGAAATATCAAAAAACAGGGGAATCCTTTATGATCAGGATGTGGTGGATGCCTGTTTGAGGCTTTTTAAAGAGAAAAACTTTCAGTATCAATAATAGCCAACCGTTAGCTATTCCTTGCCATGTTGTTTACGCAGCATTGGGGTAGATCAAATCGGCCTTATCCTGCGTGCACCGTCCACATATCTTCATCGGTGTAGCACTTTTCAGCATCTCCATCCTGACTTGTTGCATCCATCTCAAGGTTGCGCACTTCTTCTGTGCCGGCCAGCACTTCTTTGTAATACTCGTGCTGGATGAGCAGGTTCATAATTTCATTGGTGCCGGTCCATATCTGAGTTAGGCGAATGTCCCTGACCACTTTTTCAATGGGATAGATGTCGGTGTAGCCGATACCGCCCATCATCTGCATGGCCTTGTTGGCGATTTCCCAGGCGCTGTCGGTGGCATAGCGCTTGGCTTCGCTGACGATCCTGCGAACGTTGGCAGCCGCTGTATCCACAGCCCGGGCGGCCATGTACACCAACGCCCGGGCCGCATCCAGTTGGGTAATGGCGTCGGCCACCATGAAATTGACCGCCTGAAATCTACGAATAGGCTGGCCGAAGGCATGGCGCCTGTCGCTGTAACGAACCGCTAGATCCAAAGCAGCCCGCACGCCCAAGCTGGCAGCAGCCGATGTCAAGCGCTCGGGAATCATCATTTGGTTGAACACCAGGGCACCGCCGTGCAGAGCGCCAATGAGATTTTCTTTGGGTACCCGTACATTTCTGAATACGAGCCGCCCGGTGCCGCCGCCCCGGGTGCCTAAAAGTCCGTAATTGTACTCGGTCTCCACTCCGGGACCGCGCTCTACCAGAATTGCGCTAAGACACTGGTACTTATGGGCATTTTCATCAAAGTTGGTGCGGCAATATACCAGAAATACATCGGCCTCGGTGGCGCCCACCACAAAGCGTTTTTGCCCGTTAACGACAAAATGATCGCCCTCGAGCACAGCCCGGGTGGTGGCACCGAAGAAGTCCGATCCGCCCCGGGGTTCGGTAAGGGCCTCGGCACTGATAAATTTGCCCTGCAGGATTGGCTTTAAAAAACGTTCTTTTTGCTCATCTGTGCCGAAGACATGCAGTGCTTCACCGACAATGGACGGCATCACAAAAGCACAGCCTAATGTGGTGCCCAGAACACCGATTTCTTCTATGGCAATGACCTCCGAGGTCCACGGCATACCGCGCCCTCCCCATGCGGGATCAAAACGCAAGCCCAGCAGGTTGTGTGCGGCCAGTTTTTCGACGTATTCGCGGGGGTACTTGATTTCATCGCGATCCAAGGCACGGATAAAATCATGGGAAACCTCATCGCGCACGAATTTTCGGACTTCCCGCTGAATTGCTTTTTCTTCTTCGTTCAGCAATGATTCATAAAACATGATTGCATCTCCTAACCCGGACAAGCCGGAAAAATAGCTACAACGCCACCGGCAGCAGCTGCCTTAATCACGGTATGTTCCAAGCCGTCAACCCGAACAAAACGGGCGACAGATAAAAGCCGAATTTGACCTTTTTGAAATGGTGCAACGGCGCATGGTTCTTGTGATAGCAAATCCGGTGGCGCTTGTCAAAGCAGAGGAAGGAAAGTCAGGGAAACGTCAAAATTGATATAAACCAGCGAGACTGAAGCAATTCACTACCACCATCATAGGCCTAAAATCCCAAATCCCAATATCCAAATTCCAGAAAATGTTCAAATTCGAAAGTCCAATGGCCTAAACATTTTGGTGATTTATCAAATGCTTGATGGCCGGTTTGCTTGTTTTGAATTTTGGTGCTTGGAATTTTCATGATTTCAATAAGCGATTAACTGTTTAAATGACTTTACCTGAAAGCTGGGTCGAGATTCTTTACTTTTGATGTGATTTTTTCTATACTGCCGGACATTGAACCTGAAATATCGGTTTCGAAATATGAGTGTCCAATCGGAGATTATCAGCAATGAGCAAATTTGAAAAAAGATTGTGTATCGTCGCTCTGGTATTTGTCGCAATTTACCTGGGCGCTGCCGTAATTACCATCAAATATCGGATCAGTAAGCCAGATAAAATAGAACGGCTGGAATCACCGGAGCTTTCAGCCGCGGAAGGACACTTGTTGATGGCAGAGCTTTTTTTACCGGTGATGATACTTTTAACACTGACCATTTGTTATATTGTCGTTAGAAAGACGCGTGCTAAAAAAAGACTTCTGTTAGACGAACCGGATGACGAGACGCCGGAATAACCCCAATACGGATCGGCTTTTTAATTCAAGAGGTTAAACCAGCGTTTGGTCCAACCGTCCCAGATACTGTTCCCATTCCATGGGAAGCAGCTGTTTTTTAGCCGTGTTGCATTCCTTGCAGCAGGGTACCACGTTGCCCCTGGTGCTTCTACCGCCCCGGGATACCGGCACAATGTGATCCATGGTCAGCTCTTTCGGCGGGGTTGGCCGGCCGCAGTAATGGCACACACCTTTTGCCAGACGGCGTTTCCACCACTGGGATTCTCGTAGTTCCCTTGCTTTGTGGCGCCTCCGTTTCAGATCTTCTTCGCCAAGGTCATAGGCGAATGGCTGGATGGTTTTTTTTCGTTTCATTTTTAGTATTGGCGACTATTCACAAAATTTCGCCTGGCCAGCCAGTTTCGTATTTCCTCCAGCAATATCCCATAGTAATTCTCCGATCCGCCGAGACCTTTTCTGCCAAAAAAATAGTTGATTTCCAACAGCATGGGATCGGGATCGTCATTTTCCGATGAAAAGATAACATCGAAACCGGCCAGATTGATTCCTGTTTTGTGACATAAATCCTTTATGAGGGCAACCGCTTTTTGCTGCAGCCCGGGTTCGGCTTCCGAATCAATTTCAGCGCCTTTGCTCAGGTTCGAGTAAAAGCCATCGTTATTTTCCTGAATGCGCCAGTAGGAAATCACACGCCGTCCAAGGATAACGACTCGAAGGGTTCTGTTATTGGATGAAATATATTCCTGCAGGATAAAGCCGGCCTGACCCGTTTTTTCATATTCAGCTGCTTTTTTCAGTGTTTTTTGTAAATTATCGGCTGAATTGACAAGGTAAACCGTTTCGCCCTCACCGCCCCAGTCCATTTTGAAAACGATGGGAAAATTAAACGATAATTTTGTAAGTCCTTCGTGATATCGTTGTTGAAACGAAGCAACGGTTGAAAATATTTCAGAGGCCGGATGAGCAACCCTGACTTTCCGAAACAGTCTGATCTGATTGATTTTTCCCGGATACTTAAACCTGGCATCATAATTGGGAAATACATGCGGGCAGTTTTCGCGGGCCATTTCATACAGCGCCCGGTAACACCCCTGGGAGAGAATGACGGCATCAGCCGCTCGAATAGCGGCCAGATCCTCTTCATTGGGTTCCCGCCCGGCACAAATGATGTTTTTATCGGCTTCAAACAAAGGGTGAAATGAAACTATCATTTGATTCTTTTTTTCGTATTAGATCAGCCACGAAGGCACTCAGCCACAAAGGTTATAATATATTTACCTGAATATGCCGCGTATTGCCAGTCAAAAAGGGTTGGTTTTGCGATGATGAAATCCCAGCCTTGATTGATTCGGAAATAGTTAAATAGATTATGTAAACGTTCACAGGTATTGAAACCTACCTTTATGTCCGAGACCGACGCAGTGGCCCGCACAATCGCCGATAAAGTGAGGGTTATTATTAATGCATACTAAAATCAGCCTGAAGTTTCAATCCTATCGTAAAAATTAGTGTTGACAACAAATCCCGCTTTGGTTATCAGGATGGTTATGGCGGTGGTTTAATTGGCGCCTCAATATGTCGGGATGCCTTGTCCCGGCGTAGCTCGAAGAGCGAAGTCGGACCTGTCGCGGCCTAGCTTCAGCGAAGACGGAAGCTGAAACCGTTACACAATTCACCATTTTTGATTAATCGGCTTTAAAAAAGCAAATTCCATACGAGGGGGAAACCATGAAACGAATATTAAGTCTTTTAGTGATTTTGAGTCTTTTTTTTGCTGGATTTCTTTTTGCCGGAGGTGCTCTGGGGAAAACGACTGCAGAAAAAAAGGCAGCGTCCGATTACAAAATAGTACTTATTCTTCCCGGACCGATTAATGATCAGAGCTGGAACGCCACTAACTACGCTGGTTTGGTTGCGTGCAATAAAGAGCTCGGCACCAATATGGAATATATTGAGAATGTCCAAGCCGGGGATTTCGAGTCTACCTTCCGCAATTATGCGGAAAGAGGCTATGACCTGATCATGGCGGCCGGCACACAGTTTGATGAAGCTGCAAATAAGGTTGCGCCATCCTACCCGGATTCAACCTTCTGTGTTGTAAACGGAATGATTGCGAAGACCGATAATGCCGCTCCAATTTTTCCAAAAGAATATGAGGCGAGCTTCCTGGCCGGAATTATTGCCGCGCATCTCACAGAGTCCGGCAAAATTGCTACTGTCGGTGGATTTCCCAACAAAGCCATGGTTGACCTTCTCGATGTTTACGAAGCCACCGCTAAAAAGTATGCCAAGGACAAACGGGAAATGGCTGTAGAGGCTGTTCGTGCGTATGCTAATTCCTGGAGTGATGTTGCGCTCGGCAAGCAGATGGCGGAGACGATGATCGACAATGGTGCCGATGTCCTGTTTTTCTATGCGAATCAGGTCGGTTTAGGCGCAATTCAGGCTGCAAAGGAGAAGGGGGCCAAATTTGTCGGTTTTTCCGCCAATCAGAACGATATCGCCCCTGATACCGTTTTGGCAAGTATTGGTTTTGATTTTGCCACTTTCTATAAATGGGCGGTGAGCAACTACCTCGCCGGAGAACTCCAGGGTGGAAACGTCAACAAGGCCGGCCTTCAGGAAGGAATTTTTGTCCCCTTTTATGGACCGAAGATTGACGCTGAGGTGAAGGATGCGGTCGAAAAGGGCAAAAAAGCTGCCATCGCCGGCGAAATTGATTTTAAAGCGATGTTCTCAGGTGCTTTCTAATCTGAAACATTGAGATGACACATATCCATTTCACCGGCGTATTACCGCCGGTGAAATTCTTTTTGGTAACAGCATAGGATCAGCCCTCCAGACATCACCTATCTCCATTGTCGACAGCGCCTCTTTTTGAGTGTAAGGTTTCGGGTTTCGGTGTTCAGGATATGCAATTGCGTAGACCTTTACTGACACCTGAAACCCGACACCTGTCTACGATCCCGTCTGAAGCGAAGCGTAAGCGGGGAAATCATATCCGCGGAATAAAAACGTTGTAAAAAATTAAGTCCATAAGCATCAAGTTACAGGGGCATTTAATCACCCCAGGATTAAACCATGGAAACACCTTTTATCGAGCTGAAAGGCATTACCAAGTACTTCTCCAGAGTTATTGCTAACAAAGACATCTCCTTATCCATCGGCAAAGGCGAAGTGCTGGCACTTCTGGGTGAGAACGGAGCTGGGAAAAGTACAATCATGAAAGTTCTTTACGGCCTCTATCATGCTGAAGAAGGTGATATTTTTATTAACGGAGAGAAAACGACTATCTCGTCTCCGAAAGATGCAATTAATTTAGGCATCGGGATGATTCAGCAGCATTTTTCTCTTGTCCCGCGGCACACAGTCACCGAAAACATCATTTTGGGAAACAAATCCGGGATCCTCGATCATACAGTTTTGAGTAACCAGGTCAGGAATCTGGCTGAAACCTATGGATTCAATATCGATCCTGATAGCTTTATAATGGATCTTTCGGTCGGTCTTCAGCAGAAGGCTGAGATTTTAAAGGCACTGTATCAGGAAGCAGAGCTGCTGATCATGGATGAGCCCACCGCGGTGCTCACTCCTCAAGAAGCGGATAATCTGATGGCCTTTATCAGAGAGTTTGTTGACCGGGGGAATTCGGTGGTTTTTATTTCCCATAAAATGAAAGAGGTGATGAAAGTCGCCGATCGCGTCATTGTCATGCGTAGTGGAAGAATACTTGGAAACCTTCGCAAAGGAGAAACTACCGAGACAGAGCTCTCGGCACTCATGGTGGGAAAAGATTTGCCGTTTCTTGAAAACAAAAGGAGACGGGTTTCTGAGATAGGTGTTGATATTAAAAAGCTCACCGTGCTTGGCCCTCAAGGACATATTGCTCTTGAAAATGTCAGTTTCTCCATTGGAAAGGGGGAAATCTTTGGGATTGCCGGCGTAAGCGGAAATGGTCAACAGGAGCTGGGCGACGTCATTAGTGGTCTTTTGCCAATAAAAAGTGGTGATATTTTGATGGATGGAAAGAGCATAAAGGATCTGTCCGTAAAAGAGCGCATCGATGCAGGCGTAGGATATGTGCATGCAGACCGCCTCACAGCAGGACTTGTTCTCGAGATGTCGTTAAGTGAGAACATGTTTCTGAAAAACAGTTTCGATCCTGCATGGGCGAAACATATGTTTATCAATCGAAAAAAGCTGAATGGATACGCCAACAAGGCGATAGAAGATTACTCGATTAAAGCATCCGGAAATGATGAACTCGTGAAAGGCCTTTCGGGAGGAAATCAACAAAAGGTTGTTGTTGCACGAGAGGTCGATATTGGACGGAAAGCAATTATTTTTGATCAACCGACGCGGGGACTTGATTTGGGTGCTATTGATTACGTTCATAAAACAATCCTTGCTGAGCGGGATAAGGGGAAATGTGTTTTACTGATCTCAACCGAGTTATCTGAGATTTTTTCACTCTCCGACAGAATTGGTGTTCTTTACAGTGGCAGGCTGCTGGGAATTATCAACAGGGAGGATGCGGATATCGAAACGATCGGAATGCTGATGGCAGGATATGAACCGCAGGAGGGTAACACTCATGAGTCCTAAAATGAGAGATCTGATTGTTACAACCTTTTTATCGGTCTTTCTTGGACTGGCTGTCAGCGGACTCATGATGCTGTTCCTCGGTGCAGATCCACTTTCAGTATATGGACGTCTATTTCAGTTCCTGGTGAGGGATAAATACACCTTCGCAGATATTTTTGTAAAAGCAACCCCGCTTGTTTTCACGGCGCTTGCCTTTGCATTTACCTTCAAGGCAAATCTTTATAATATCGGCGCCCAGGGACAGTTTTACATGGGATCGGTGGCCGCGGTTTTCATCTCTCTTTTTCTTGGAGGGATAGTTCCAGGACCGATTGCGCTCCTGTTTGCTCTTGCCGCTGCGATTGTTTCCGGCGGTTTGTGGGGAATGATTGTCGGATACGTCAAAGCGAGATTTCAGGCCAATGATTTTCTTGTCAGCATGATGTCGGTATTTATTGCTTTGGCATTGATGAATTATTTGTTGCGCACCGTATTGATTGAAGCAAAACGAGAATACCCGCAGACGGATCCTATCCTACATGATCTTTATATCCCGATCATTGCGAACGGTACGCGTCTTCACGCAGGTTTCCTTCTTGCAGTGGCGGTTGCCGTTCTTTGCTGGATCTTTCTCTACAAAACGACGATTGGATATAGAATACGCGTTGTAGGCATGAATCCGGTAGCGGCTAAATTTGCCGGTATTGATGCAGGAAAGATTTTTGTCATTGCGTTCCTGATCAGCGGAGCTCTTGCCGGAATGGCCGGTTTTACTGAAGTAAACGGCGTACAGCATATGCTTGTGCAAGGTTTCAATCCAACAATTGGAGCGGAAGGCATTGGAATCGCTATTCTCGCAAATGCCAATCCCATTGGTATTATCTTCGGGGCCATTCTGTTCGGCGCTTTGAAGGTAGGCGGACAGATTCTAGGACAAACATCGGGCATTCCTTCGAGTATCATCGAGATCATGGAAGGCTTTGTCATGCTGTTTGTTCTGATTTCTTTCTATATTCGGCGGCGGATTGAAATTCGAAGAGAGATTAAGAAGCTGAAAAGTGAGGCTGTGCAATGATAAACCTTATATCCAGAGCCATTCTGATGAGTACTCCTTTGCTTATAGGGGCTACGGCAGAGGTTTTTGCAGAGCGAGCAGGGGTAATGATCATCGCAATTGAAGGAATCTTTCTTATCGGAGCCTGGGGTGGATTTGTAGGCGCTTTCACAACCGGCAGTTCTTTCATGGGATTTTTTCTTGCGAGTGGGCTTGGAGTTCTTACTGCGGCCCTATATGGTGTGCTTACCGTCAAGTTGAAGCAGCACCAGATCGTTACCGGAACGGCAATTAATATTTTCATTGCCGGAATCGTAACATTTTTTCATCGTGTACTCTTTGGCGTTCCTCTGCTTCCCTTGACCATCGAGCCGTTTAGAACCTTACCGATTCCGCTCCTTTCCAAAATACCGATTCTCGGACCGATTCTGTTTACCCAGAGTCTGCTCACCTATGTTGCATATATTGTTGCCCCTTTCGGGTTCTTTATTCTTTTCAAGACATCGGCAGGGCTCGTGGTGCGCTCGACGGGTGAAAATCCGGAATCGGTTGATGTTGCCGGAATCGATGTTGAACGAGTCAGGTTGATCGTCATTCTGATTGCGGGCTTTATGGGCGGTATCGCCGGTTCATTCTATTCCATCGTTTATCTTGGTATGTATACAAGCGGCATCATCGGAGGACGCGGCTGGATCGCATTTGCAATCTGTTTTCTTGGTAATTGGAATCCCCTTGGCGCAATGGTTGGCGCATTGATATTTGGAATTGCGGAAGCCCTCGCAATATATATGCAGTCATCCGGTGGTGGAATTCTCCCAAATGAGTTGTTTATTGCAATGCCCTACATTCTGACCATTGTACTTACCATTAGTCGTAAGAGATTTAACGTGCCGACAAAACTTGGTGTACCTTATATCAAAGAGCATTAGTCTTTAAAATAGGAAAAGAGCTAAAATTGATATTCTTTCTTTTTGTGCTTTCGTGTCGTAGTGGCATAACTTTTACTATTAACGTAATGAATGAACTGAGTTAGTCAACGTTCGAGTTCTTTCCAGTAGATCACCCCCTGTTTGACTGCCGCTGATTTAAGCCTGTGAACGGTTCCGGTGGATGAACTCAAATAATTTACCGCGACACGATTGTTCAACCCCAGGCTGATGGGTGGTTGAAGATTGCCGGGCACTTTTATGCCTGCAGGCGGGACCCTGACCGGATTGCCTTCTTCGTCATATCCACTGATAACGGTGTCGGCCGTGTCAATGACACCATCTTGGTTGAAATCGAATATGACTGCAGGGATACTGCCCCCGGTAAATGCATTCAACTCCATTAAGAAAGAGCTACTTTTATCGCTGCAGCGATCCGGGCCGGGCCGAAAACAGCTCAGCGCCAGTCTGCCGTCCCGCAGCAGCAAGTCAGTTATTATTCTTTCCCCGACAAGCGGCAGGTCATAGTACCATCCCGCATGGCATGTTCCGATATCCGACAGGTCCGGGAAGCTGGATTCGCCTTTCGTATCATCGTCAACCCTTGTTTCCCATACCGGTTGATCGCTGCTCATGACTCTGAGATTAACTTCGACAGGGTTGTCGTTTTCGCCTTTTACGAAAACAGTAATAGGATCGCTGGTTTGTTTTATGAGCGTCACATTTTGCGGCTGATTGGAAAGTTGATCCCTAGTAAAAGTACCCAAATATTCCTGGTCGTCATCGGTGCTGTAGATGCCCCATTTTCCAGGATAATGAACGCGATCACCGTAATCCCAGATACCATAGACGGTTTGCGTACGGTTATCGGTAAAATCGCTATTTCCCAGGAATTTCCCGGTGCCGAACAGAACCATTAATCCATGGCTCTCGGGATGCAACATCACTTCCGGTTTCGAGGTTATCGGCTGCTCGAAGCCGTCAGGGCCCTCAGCCTTAAAGAGGGGTTGGTCATAGATTCCGTCATTATAGGCCACCTCCCACTCGTTGGCAGTGTGACCGGTGAGGTCAAATTTCCACATATTACCCTTCAGATCTCCCGCGAACACAAAATCCACCTTATCATCGGCATTGACATCCACCGCAATTGGACTGGAAAGTCCATTTCCCGAATCGATGGAGGGGTTTTCCGCCACAATTTTTTTAATGATGTCTCCGGTCTTTGGATTGAGAATATAAAGCACAGCATTGCCATTGGCACTGTCGTAACCGTTTCCAAAGATAACAATCCAGGATTCTTCTTTAATGGAACTATTTGTTTTTACTACCAAAGGTTTGCTGAACGAAAAACCGACATCGTTTATATCATCTTGATTGGCGGCGTTGGGGAACTCCCACAGAACGCTGTCGGCCGTTGTGGATCCGGGCTCCGAAATGTCCAATGCAAAATAGCCTTGACCCCCTTTTCCCAAACCACCGACCAACACCGTTTTTAAGTCCTCTCCTCCCAGCAGGCCCTTTCCTTTACCTACGGTAGGGGTAAGATCCACATAGTATTTATGGAGGTAGTCGGGATTACCAAGCTCTTTTAGGTTTTCAAACACAAAGCTCGGGACATAGGCAAAGATTTCATTCCCCTTTATTTTTCCGTCACTGTCGGCACTAATTTCAAAGGCATGCAGCATGCCGTCATTTGCACCCACATATAAAATCCCTTCTTCAAGCACCGGAGAAGAATGGACGATATCGCCCAGTTTTGTTGAACGGATACGGTAGCCGTCGATTTGTCCACCTTTGATATAGCCAACCACATCTCGAAAATTCGGCCCCAGGATTATCTTTTGCATGTCTGTCAGCTGATTGTCTTCAAATTCAATGCCAACGCTCCCGTCATAGCTGAGAATGTTGCGTTGATTCCAGGATTTGAGATTCAAACTTTCAGCGGCAGACCAGGCCGGATCGTCCCGGAAGATTTCAGCGGTGTTTGGATCTATACGATAGGCCCTGACGTCGCCGCTCCACTCTCCGGTATTGTAGCCGGCCTGAAACATAAAGATGTCATCACTATCGGCACCATACCGTGCATCTCTGTCCAGTGCAATTGAGGAAGACGAGCCCAGCCGATCCAGTACATTGCTTGTGAGCGCGGTTAACCGCTTTACCAGTTCCTGTGGGTCTTCAGCAGTCAAAAACCGGCCTCTTCCATTGACCGTGGCGTGAAACAAATCATCGATAGTTTCTTTCGATTTCGCATCTATGCTCCCGGGCCAGTTCGGGTAATGGCCGTATGTGCGATTTTTTTCGTCTATTTTTTGGAGGTAATGCAGACTGGCCGGATCAACTTCATAGTTAGCGGGATCTAAATTACCCATGACACCAAAGGTCATCGCGTAAGTGGCCATGTGCTGGTGCGGCGCCTTGTCCGAAGAACTTTTATACACCAGTTTGGGATCGTAAACCCGATCCGGCAGACCGTTCCCCGCCGGCGAATCCTGGGGGTCCGGCGATAGATCATTTTCATAATAATACATGGCCACATCCGCCAGGGTTTCGGACAGTGCATCCGCATAGCAGCCCTCATCGTAAAGGCTTTTATCGTCGCCGTCGGAATTGTCTACCTTGAGATCATTGATATCATAGCTGTAGTAGCCATCCGTCATAATGATGGTAAAGCTTTGTTGACAGGCGCCACCTTCAGCTTCCGGCAGATAAGGGGGATCGTCCCCAGTCACACTTTTGCCCCGGTAATGAGTCAGATCCTTTGAATTGGTACTATAGTAGTTTCCCACATCATGAAGGCCTTCTCTCAGCGGCGTATCTCCTCCTGAGTCGCAGGCGTATACTTCTTCTATCAGCGCAGTGGTCTCGTCGTAATAAATACCATCTTTCCACACACCCACGGGTTTAAGCGGCACTATGATCGTACCGTTTATGCTCAGGATACCAACCCTGACGCCCTCGAGATTTTTGATCACCTCGGCGAGGGCGCCCTTGGCCACGTATTCTCTGCGGCGATGGTAGGTAAACCAGTTGGCGAAATTCTGCCGCGCCTGATCATATTCATCTATCCGTATTTCCCCGGGCGGTCCGCTTACTGATTTTACCTTTCTGATCTTTTCCGTCATACCGCTGCCTTCGACTTCCGTGATCGCAAAGTATTTTGTCTTCTTTTCATCTCCATCGAGCACAACGAGGTAAATGACACCGTTTTCCGCTTGCCGGAAATAGTGAGCATTTTTAACCTGAAGGGTGGCATCGGGCAAGGCTGCCATTTCAAGGGTTACGGAAAAGGATTCTCCGTCAAGTTCAATGGCACCGGCATTTTTCTTAAACGGGTGGAGTTTCGGAAATTCCTTGTCGGCAGGCAGGAAATCCTGATTATCGTAGCTGGGCCAGGGGTCATAGGCAACCTCCGGATCATAGTACATGACGTTATATTCATGAGACTGGGATTTCCAGAGTTTCCGGCCGGCTTGTCCCATGTATCGGATGTCATCCTGAAAAGTATCATCACCGGCATCGTCAAAAATATAGCAGTACCCATTCTGATCGTCTTGATCCGGATTGGGAAAGCGCCCTTCGTAATTATCGGCTGATAGTACTTCAAAGGTCATGCTGCCGGAGTCGTCCAATAAAATCATGATGTTGGCGGGCGCCGGTTTGATTTCAGTCATCATGGGTCCATCGGCCAGATCCATTGTCCCGTGAGCAGGGTTGGTCGAAAAGAAAACAGCCGCCCAGAAAGTACTTAAAAACACAATTGTCAGACCGGCGCTAAATTGTTGCGAGAACTCAACAAAGAAATAATTGTGTTCTCTAAGGCGTCGCATCATATGTCTCCTCCGAATATAGACAATTTGGTCCCTTTGGTGCGCATAGAAGACAAGCCAAAATCCGGCGCACCCATGAGTCATCGGTTGTTTTTTGCCCTTGTTCTCTAATAGACTTTTGCATAGCCTATTTTTAACATGACCAGACTTTTGCTTTTAGATCGGCCGTAAATTGAAAATATATGTTTGGCGGGTTTACTCATATCCAGTGAACTGCCTGCGGGAATTCCGTGGTGAACGCCGAGATAATCGGTATTTCGCGGATCAATTGTGGATGCCTGGGGGACGACACCGTCCTTATTTTCGCTATCCTCCCAGAACCTGAAAACCGTGCTGTCGTTGATAACCTCCTCGTCCAGGCCCATCCATGGTGGCGGATTTTCCACTGCGCCTACGCTGCCATCCAATAAATCAACACCTTCCATGATGGCCCCTTCGGCATTATAAAAACAGCGCTGGTAGACATATTCATTGGCGGCGATGCTGATTTCCGTGTTGGCTGTTTTCGAGGCGGCAACACTGATAATTGTCAGCAATGCCAGGAGCATGATAGATGTTATAATCATCAAGGCGCCCCGTTCATTTTTCAGAATAGATGTGGTTCTCATCATGGTTTGACAATCCTTGTTTTGTAGTAGTTCAGCCACTAAGGCACCAAGCCACAAAGGTTATAATATAGGTGGAACCGATATGTTTAGTACCTATTTATTCAAATCACATCATGTTTGCACACGATTTATGCCATAGCCAGATTGAATATTTTAGGAATGCTATCGATTTTAATAGAAAAGACAGAGCGAAGCCTCCGGCTCGTAGGGGTTGTAGCGCCTACGCCTCGGAGAGCGATACCACAAATCTTCAATCTTCAATCGTCAATCTTCAATTCCGGCTTGTCCGCGTTGGGTTCTATAAGCCCAGGTTGCGGCAAATGACCCGGGTGGAATAGGTACGACTTATAAGCGTGCCTTTCCCGGCCGGTTCTTGAACGGTTAAGGAAATTTTAACCGTCTGGATATCATCAAGGACGGTTGTTTCTTCATCATTCATGTCAACGTATTTAAATGTCAGATCTTTCACCTGGTCGATCAGAGATTTGTTAGATCTGGAGTTGCCGTCTTTTTGCCTTATCAGCTGATGGTTGCCATTCAATAGATAGGCAATGTCTTCATTTTGCGCTGTTTCTATCGTTCCGTTGCCATTTGAGTCATGCTGGAAACGAAATTTATTCACAGATGCCTCCAGGATTCCAATCTGATTTACTTTAAGCGGATTTAAACCGGCCATGCGTATATCACGCGTCATAATGTTGATGCCGGTACGAGTTACCTGTTGAACCCCTGCGATAACGTTCTGGGCGGTATAGACTCGATTCAGGGATATCAGCAAACTGACCATTGCCGCCATTACCATCATCATAATGGCCAGGGACAATACCAGTTCCGTTACGGTAAAGCCGCCGGTTCCGGATGTAATCAGAAAGAAATTTTTCTGCGATCGGTTGTGGTTGCAGAATTTGCCCATCATGCTCCGCTTCCACGGCTAAGCGTTCTCAGAACGACCTCACGGTTGTGTCCCCATCGAGTCCAACTCACGGTCACTTCAATGATTTTGACTGTCTCGGAAAAAGAAGCACTGACGTCACACACGCGCTCAAAGTTCCCGCTCAGTTGCTCGGTTTCAAGATCTTCTGAGCACTGGGCTTGCATTTGCTGGATGGGTAATGTTTTCAAATATTCAATTTTCTCTCGTGCCAGCATGGTCGCAATTGTAATTATGTTGCCCGCAGTATTGTTGCGGGTCGTCGATAGTAACATGCTGCCGACCGCAAGAAATCCAATTGCGAAAATGGCCATGGCGATGAGAACTTCAATCATCGTCCGGCCCCTGCTGTTTTTTAATAATACATGCCTTTTTAGGTGTGGTGTCATATCCATGCGTTGCGATTATTCAGTCCTTATGCGACCGGTGCTGCTGACTATGATTTTTTTTACCATCCCCTTTGAGTTTACTAAATAAACTGTACCTGAAGCGGAGGTGCCCCGGCCTTTAAATCGGGTTCTTTTACCGCCTTTGCCGGTATCGGCAAAGGTCGTTGATGAGAGATCGATTCTAACGCCCCCGGGAAGCGATCGCCTACCAAAAAACTCCTCGCCGGCATCATGCACACCGATGGTCACGCCGGTATCCCTGAATATTGCATAACTGTTTGCAGTAAAATTGACAGCGACCGGCCCGTTCTCCTGGATGGCTTTGAATTTTGCCAGTTCCAGGCTTCCTTTAAGATTATTTGCGGCGCCATTCAGCTTTGCCTTGTTGAGCCAATTCATCAAATTGGGTACTGCAAGGGCTGATATACAGGCCATCAAAGAGATGACGATCAGGGCTTCGATTAGTGTAAATCCATTGGCATTACGCACCGAATCATACCTCCTTATGTCGCCCCCTGAATTTCTAATACACGCAAAAAATAACAAAATCCGGGTTGCCGGTTTCCCGGAAAACCCGGTTTCCCAATCAATCAACATTATAAACTCTAAGCAAAAAGGATACCAATGCGCTATGATCTGATAATTAAAAATAAATTTAGATAGTTATCGGCTTATCTGTCATCTGTGTTATCTGAAAATTTAAGAATGACAGGGTATTTTAGGAAATATAAGTGAGGTATATATGAATAAAAGGAAAGAGAACGGATGGCGGCATCGAGGGTATGAATGTTGATGGCCTACTGTCGATTGCTTGGAAAAAAGAGATATACTCACATATGAAAATCTTGAAAATTCCAAGCACCAAAAAACAAATCCCAGACAAAAAAAAATGACCAAAAACCAAATTTCAAAACATGCCGAACGGCCATCAAACATTAGATAACTTACTAGAATGTTTGGGTGATTGGATTTTAAAATTTTGATTTTGTTTGGTATGTGGGTATTGGAATTTGAGATTTAGGGTATAACGGGGTAATTGAATCGCTTCAATCTGACTGGGTTATTATCAACTTTGACGGTTCCCTGGCTGGTGACAGGGCATCTTGTCTACTGAAAGAATTTATGGTAATCAGGTGTATTTATCGGAGGATAGATGTTTTCAGGTATTCAGGAAATTTTGGTGCTGGTGATCATTGTTCTGGGAATCTTATTTTTGCCCAGAATTTTGAACAGAGGGCAGGAAAAAAGACCGGCAGTGTTTAGGTCGGCTATTGTGATATCCGGCAAAATGCGACTGGCTATTGCTGCCTCTGTTTTGTGGCCGGCGGTGATGGCAGCTTTTATGCAACCCTGGGCAAAAGACCTTTCCCATTATGTCTATCTCGCAGTCGGCCCAGTAGCGCTTATATGGATAATTTACTGGGTGTTAACCGGATTCAAGAAGCGTTGAATGGTCCCTGGAAGCTGGTTTCCGTTCCCTGGATGTTGGATAAATCGAGTTTTAATCTGAAAGCTTAAAGTTAATGTGGCCGCGAAAAGGCGCAAAAAGCACAAAAATAAAATTTCAGCTATTCATTTCCGCCTTCCGCTTTCGCACTTCTTATCCGTTTCCCTTCAAACCGATTTCTTCTGCAACCTCGCGCATGCCTGCGATGGTATCCGTGATCAGTTCCGGGATCTCCACCCCCAGCATCGAGGCCCCTTTTTCGATGATGGAACGATCCACGCCCGCAGCAAATCGCTTGTCCTTCCATTTTTTTTTAACCGATTTGGTTTTAACATCCAGCACGCTTTTCGAAGGGCGTACCAGGGCCGTTGTCACGACCAGCCCGGTCAATTCATCGATGGCATAAAGCACTTTTTCCAATTCAGTTTCGGGTTTGACATCGACACAGATACCCCAGCCATGGCTGATCACCGCCCGGATGTATTCTTCAGGCCAGTTGTTTTCACGCAATATTTCCTCCGTCTTTTTGCAGTGTTGATCGGGATATTGTTCATAATCCAGATCGTGAATCAGGCCTATAATTCCCCATTTCTCCTCGTCCTCGTTGCGTTTGCGGGCGAAATATCGCATCACCCCCTCTACGGCCAGCGCATGCTTGATCAGGCTTTCGGTTTTATTGTATTTTTTCAGAAGCGCCAGGGCTTCGCCACGGGTCGGAATGTTCTCGCTCATTTGATTGCCTCCGGATATTATTAGAATCGTTCTGGTTCATTTGATTGAATAACTGATTGTAAATAAATGGAAAATTTCGATGGATTGTATGGTATCACTTTTTACTTGTCAAGATAGGAAGCGCTGAAAATTTTTATTTTCTCTTGATCCATTCGGCTGCGGCGGCTATGGTGATATAAAAATTAAACTTTCCTACCCGCTTCCGGAACAAGATTGAAACCGATGGTTGATACGAGTCCAGCCAAACCTCGATTAGCCGGCCTTTATCTGCGAAATTTGATTGCCAATATCATGGGCAATCTTATTATCGTATTGCTGAATACTTCTACACCGATTGCGTTTTTTAAAGACTGGCAAAATTTTCTTTTACAGGGTGGCTGGGTATTGCTCATTGTTTTAATCCCAACGGTATTTACTACCGCTATTGTTTTGCAGCACCGCATCCAGCGACCCATATCAACTTTCCGATTGCAAATCTACCTTGGCAATGAAGTGGATGACAACTTTCAAAAACAGGCCAGGCGCAGACTTCTGAATTTGCCGGTGTTACTTGCTTTGACCAATTTGATCTTATGGACGGTTGCATCAATCGTTTTCATGCCGGTTCTTTATTTCATATCAAATATCGGGGTTGTTTCCGGCATATATATTGTTTTCCGGGGTGCTATCATTGGACTAATGGCCTCTTTTATTTCTTTTTTTCTAATAGACGACTATTCCAGAAAGACGCTAATTCCCTACTTTTTCCCGCAAGGCCGTTTGGCAAATGAGCCAGGCACCATCAAAATCTCCATATTAAAAAGGATACGTGTTTTATATGGATCCGGGACCGGTGCACCCATGCTCATCCTGATAGGAACCTTAGGCCTGGTAGCGTGGGAAATGGAAGATGCCATTGTTTCAGCGACGGGATTGATTAAAGAAATTTTCATTTTCATCATCGTTTTATACACCATTTTTGTTGCCATTGCGCTTAGTTTAAATTTTCTGGTCGGAAAATCTATTTTAGCGCCGGTAAATGCCATGATGAAGATGGTGACTAAGGTCCGTCGCGGTGAATTTCATCACAAAGTTCCGGTGGATTCCAATGACGAATTAGGCGTATTGGCAGACGGTATGAACGAAATGACCGAAGGCCTTATTGAACGCGATCGGATGCGTCAATCACTGTATTTGGCCAAAGAAGTCCAGCAAGCCCTTTTACCCCGGATGGATCCTAAAATCAGGAGTTTAGATATTGCTTCAACCAGCGTCTATTGTGATGAAACCGGAGGCGATTACTATGATTTTTTGAATTGTGATGAATTGAATGCAGGCAAAATCAGCGTGGTTGTGGGTGATGTTTCCGGGCACGGTGTCTCATCAGCCCTGCTGATGGCCACCGCCCGGGCGTTTCTTCGTCAACGATCCGCCTTACCGGGAAGCCTTTCTCGGATTGTAACCGATGTTAACCACATGCTTGTCCGGGATGTCGAAGAATCCGGCGGATTCATGACATTGTTTTACCTGACCATTGATGCGGTCAACCGCAAATTGAACTGGGTGCGCGCCGGACATGATCCGGCCATTTTATACAATCCTGCAACGGATACATTCCAGGAACTGCGGGGATCCGGCATGGCACTGGGCGTTAAGGCTGATGCTCGGTTTGAGGAAAACCGGAAGAACAATTTGGACAAAAATCAGATAATTCTTCTGGGGACCGACGGTATCTGGGAGGCGCGCAATCTCCAGGGCGAGATGTTCGGCAAAGAACCGATCTACCGCACTATTCGCCAAAACCCAACCCTGAGCGCCAAAGAAATATTAACAGGCATTTTTAATGCCCTTAACCGTTTTTTAGGAGACCGTGCCCTTGAAGATGATGTAACGTTAGTTGTCATCAAGGTCACCGATGATTAGGCTTTAGCTGGACCATAGCTGCAATTTATTTCTGTATCCAAAACCTGTTTTTTTGGGCCTCCGGCTCTTAGACCCTACGGCTCGGAGAGCCAGTTCAGAGATAATGGGCACTGCCTTGAAAATAATCTTAAAAATATTAAAAAATCGTCAAGCGCATCAACAAAAGGAGGGAAAATGGGTAGCAAAGGTCATGGGGTCGAAGAGTTAAGCGAATTTGCCATGGAGTTCATCAAACAGGCAGGTAAAAAAGCCATGCCGTTTTATGGAAAGGGCCAAACCCGGGTTAAATTTGACCAGGGAATGGTTACCGAGGCGGATCTTCGCATAGCGGACTATTTCCAGGAAAAACTAAATGAGCGTTTTCCGGATCACCACTTATTTAAATATAACCAACTTAACGAAAAATATTCCCATGAAGGAAAACGATATCTATGGATTTTTGATCCCATCGAGGGTGTGGCCAATTATCAGGCCGGGATTCCCATTTGGGGGATGTCCATGGCATTGCTCGATAATTTCTGGCCCATTTTAGGTGTGTTTTACATGCCGGCCACCGGCGATATATTTCATGCCAGGGCCGGGCAGGATGCTTTTTGGGGTAAAAGGAAAATTCGCATAGCAGAAGCACCGACCATCAATGATGAGAGTGTGCTGTTCACGTTTTCCCGCTTCCACCAGTATTATCGATCGAATTTTCCGGGCAAGATGCGAAATCTGGGATGTGCTTCCGCCCACATCTGCTATGTGGCCATGGGGCGGGCCGACGCAGCGGTTATTGCCAATGAGTCGTTTCAGGGACTGGCGGCCGCCCGTGTGATCCTTGAGGCCGCCGGGGGGAAAGTGTGTAATTTTGACGGCCGTGATTTTCATCTGAATGAATACCTGGACGGGCAGAAGATCGACGATCATCTGCTGGTTGCGGCGCCTGAAAATTTTAGCCAGGTCAGGGGATGCCTCAAGCCGGGTCCGTGATTGATAATAAAAAGAGGACGCGAGCAGCTGGAAGTGGAATGCATGTGGGTCATTTCATAGCGCTTGCCGAAAATATTGATTTATGAGACACTAATGTTGGCTAGGGAGTGAAACAGGGGTCATGAGAAGTTAATCTCAAATAGTCTCCTATGGATTTAAATTTTGATCCCATATTTTTATCGACTTCTAATAGGTGCAAGGACGGAAGTACGCGGGAGTTGAATCCTGGCAGCTGAATGTGCTGGATCCGGCGGCGAAACTTTTCCCATTCTCACAGTAGTCTGTTTCTTGCAGGCGAAAATTGACAGGCCAATGACGGATTCCGACCTTGAAATAATACTGCCTGATGACGAGACCATTCTGGTCTGTCCCAAATGCTATACGAATAATCCGGAAGGATCCAATTTTTGCCTGAATTGCGGTTTTTCGCTGCGAAAGTCCTCCGCCGATCGAAAAAAATGGATGTGGCTTCTTGTATCTGTTCTTTTATTCATCGCCGCCATGTTCTACTTTCATCTACGTCTATCCAATCTGAGACCGCCTAAAGCGGCTCGTCAACCCGTTCCCTCAGTCGCTCAAGTTCCCCCAAAGGAAGCGACAAAAACCGAAGCCCCTCCAACCGAGCCTCCGCCTCCTAAGAATGAAGAAGTCTCAACGGTTACCGCCTCCGAAAAGAAGATTCCAACCGGGCTGGTCGTCATCAAAGACATCACCGGCAAGGTCATCAATGAAGTGCCGGTACCGGTGGTGGGCGGCGGTTGGGTCGCGTTACCGAAACTAGTATGTCTGGGCGGCGCCGAATGGGTTCTGCAAATGGAGCCGGACACCGAGATAAGGATCGTCGGCGGAATTTACAGTGACACCGACAGGATCGGGCTCTGGCGGATTTTAGAGGAGTTGACCATCGATGGGCCGGAACTCTATCCATGGTCGGCAACCGAGCCTTTGGCCTGGCTCTCCATAACATCGGATAATTCTCCTGAGCCGGTGGAGCTCGAAAATCCCAGGGTACAGGGGTATTTTACTGAAGGCCTATTAACGGGGGATTTTACCGAGGCAGGGGTTTTGGTTCAGCAGGACTGGGCGGTGGGCTGGACTTTCGGCGATTTGTCTTCCGGTGCTTTTGTATGGAGCGGTGATGAAGGAAAATATCTGAGATCGGAAATTCGGGTGGATGATTTTTACCGGATTACATTTGCCAACAGCAGAGAAGAAGAATTCACGCGGGCCCTGGGGATGGGGGCAGACTACAGCTCGATTGAACGGCTGGAGGCCTTTGCCAATGGGTTTAAATTCGAGCCCAAGCTTTCGGCCAAAGAAACACCGGCACATTTGCGAAAGGTCTCTGTTATCGAAAACATGCGGGCATTGATTGCCGATGCATTAAAAACCGGGGCCGCCAGGGCAGTGGCCAACATCTTCGATGTACAGATGCTTGTCGAAGCTGCCGATATTGGGCTGTTGATGGATATCGGCCAAGCCACCGCGCAAGGGTATGGTTTTGAAGAGGCTATCAATCTGACCGACAATGTGATTGCCGGCCTGCCACCGGCATCCGAGCAGGATGAAGTCTCACTGGGGAAATTTTTTTCCGAGCTTTATCAAAACTGGATTACCGTTTTGTTTAAAAATGGCAACTTACGGGAGGCCTGGCGGGCCTATCGACTTGGCAGCCGGGACTTACCGGATGATGCCGATATTCATTTGATGGGAGTTCAACTGGCACTGGCGGAAAATGACTGGTCCGGCGCGGAAGAGCTCCTGGAGATGAGAGAATATCCGTCTTCCCTAAATGATAAAGTGCAGAACCTGCAGACTCAAATTTCAGAATTAAAAGGCCAGGAAGGCAAAATCGTCATTAACTTTACCCCCGGTACCCGGCAAATACCCCTCACGGCCGTCTTGAACGGCAGCACAAATCAGAAATTCATTGTTGACACCGGGGCATCTCTGGTGACAATACCGCGGTCAACCGCGGATGAACTCGGACTGGTGGTGAATGCAGGCAGTCCCGTACGAAAGGTCTATACCGCAGGCGGCGTTAAGTACGCACCGGAAGTCACGCTGTTTTCGATTACCTTGGAAGGCTGGGAAGTAACCGACCTGAAAGCACTGGTTCTGGATCTACCGAACCAATCCGAGTGGGGGCTGCTGGGAATGAATTACCTGCGCCGGTTTCACATGGATATTAATACGGAAAGCGGGGTGTTATTACTCGAACCGCGTTAGACGCCGAAAAGTCAATTATGGACAATATCGATAAGATATTGTGGCTTGGATTTTAATGAAGAAATTTGTCATTCCTTTTTTTATCGTGTTGGGTGCGCTTGATTTTTTGTATGGGGTGATATTCGGGGACAGAATTAGTATGATTGCCGGTGGCGCCATCGTTGCGATCACCCTGTATATTTTGAAAACTAAAAAGTAAGTTTAAGAGTTATCCGTTCAGGGCTAACTTCCTTTTCAGATCTTTATGGGCACGAATTGGCGCTCTAAAGTCAGCTTCAACCTATATTCTGGCAGCCGGCTCAGAAATCCTCAATAATTTTTCCTTTTTCAATGAACGCCTCTATATCGCGCTGGGTATTCACCAATATTTTCATCGCAGATTCCCATCTGAGGAAAACCGGATCGTCTTCCCCCAAAAGCGTCTTGGATTTTTGCAGGATTTTCAAACCGTTCTCCATACTGTTATTCATATCCCGCAGTATTTCTTTGCGTCTTCGATGTTTTTCCCGTTCTCTGGCAATTACCGGTAACAACCTTTGGATGGAGTATTCAACCAGCGCATCACGCGGAGCGTTAAAGCGTTTCGAAGTCTCATCCAAAGAGGAAAGTGTTCTGCGGCTGATCACAAAGGTCTTTTGGATGTGGCCTATCCTGTTAAAGCGCTCCGACTCTACTTCGCGTGCAATCAATTTTAAAGACTGCACGTCTTCGATTAAATGATCAAAAAGGGATTTTTGCTTGATTCCCAGGTGAATCGCCACAATACTCATCGTCTCGATGGCTTTAGCGGACAATTTAAAGGTTGCCCTTACCGATTGACGCCCTCTTAAATCTTTTGGCGTGGGGCGCGGTAATATATCATCATCCATCCATGCGCTGTCATCTTTGTTTTGCATGTTATCCAACCTTTATGGGCGCAGTTTTACTCAGCACGAGCCTTCCATTACCCGATTAAAATAAAATTAAAAGTAATATATCGAAATTCCTACTACCACAATTGATAGAAAAAGTAAAACGATAAAACCGAATGTGCTGCGTTTGGCCTATTTTTTTATATTGCCAAAAGGCGGAGAAATGTGAATTCTTATCAATAGGGATGAAAGCAAGCGGTAATGGATGAATATGTTAAATGCAACGGGCCGGGGGACCAGCTTTCTGCCCCGCAATTTGTATTCGAAATGCAAATGCTTTTCAGCTTGCAACTTTTCAGCTTGCAAAATGACATGAAGTCTCATAGTAAAATTGCAATAGCCATTGAGACTAATTATATATCAGCCGCCCAAAAACACAGGATCGTTCCGGCACGCTTTCAGAAGTTTTCGTTTGGCGTGTGATGGAACTTAAATTGGTGAGCGGGGAAACGGTATGAAATTATCTGTGGACATGCACAAGAGGATCAAAAAGGCCCAAAAATTCTTTTATTTGTACACAAGTGGGCTGAGTCAAAGGGAAATTGAACATCTTTTGAAGAAAGATACAATGGATGCGTTCTCTTATTTTAAAGGCAAAACCAAACTAGCGGATCATGCTCCCCAACGGTTATCGGTTGGCGCTATATTCCATGTTTGCAAAGAGATTTTCATCAGTTTCATCATGCAGCTGACACCGGCCCGGCGTTTTTTTTATGGCCTTGGATTTGTGGGCTTTTTGGTAGGATTGATCAAGGTCGATTCCTTTCTCATGCTCGGATCTTTCGTAGTGCTCAACCTTTTGCTTGCCCTGGAGCTTGTCGATAAATTGACTACCCGCGACGAGCTCGAAATCGCCCGGGAAATTCAATTAAACCTGCAGCCGCTTGAAATTCCTGAGTCGCAACTGTTTTCAATTGCCACCTATTACCGACCGGCCAAAGTTGTCGGCGGAGACTTCTTTGACTTCGTTCAACCAAACGACGACCGCATGGTCAGCATTGTCGGAGATGTGTCGGATAAAGGGATTTCAGCCGCTTTATACGCCGCCTACACCCAAAGTATGTTTCAATCTTTTTCACAAACGATGGGTTCACCGTCTCAGATCTTTCAAAGCCTGAACGAACTGATCAGTAAACGGTTGCGCGAAGGCGACTTTATTACGGCGGTGATCGCTTTTTTTGATTTAAACGAAAACTCGGTAACTATCGCTCGCGCCGGGCACAATTGGCCTCTTTATTACTGCGCCAGAACCCGAACTATTGCCGAGCTGAAACCAAAAGGAATGGCTATCGGCCTAATGGACAACGAGATATTTTCAAATCAGCTGGAAGAAGAAAAGATTTACCTGAACCGAGGCGATTTTCTGCTGCTTTATTCGGACGGTGTCACCGAAGCCACCAATTATCAAGACCGTATGTTTGAAACATCCGGTTTGAAGTCAGCGATAACGGAAAGTGTGCATGAATCAAGCGACCTTATCATCGATCAGATTAACTCCCGGCTGCAAAAATTTGTGAGATCCGACGAATTGCAGGACGATGCCACAATGGTGGCATTCAAAGTGAAATAATTCCGGCATTCAAACTTTATTTTTCCGTTTGATTATTTGTTGCTCATTGGGTATCATCCGGCGGAGTTAAAAAAAGAACAACCACCGTGAATCCCATTCAATACGACTTATCACCACCAACCGCCCCCCCGGGGCAAAAGGAGGCTTAAATGAAAGTGAGCATCAATAAGCAATGCATGGGCGACCGCAACTGCAACAAGCTTTGTCCGGAAGTTTTCGAATACGACGAAGACCAGTTGCTGTCCATTGTCAAGTTTGACGAAATCCCCGAGCAATACAAAGATCTGGTCCGGCAGGCGGCCGAAGAGTGCGTGCCGGAAGCGATTGATATCGAAGAGTAAGCGGCGGCATTGACCCCCCATTTAAGCCCCAGCGGCCTTTATCTGATTACAGTTATTAAGAACGTAAGGTTTGTGGTGTCAGTGTTCGGGTTTCAGTAACAAAAAATTTCAAATAACAAAAAACAAATACCAAACAAATCACAATGACCAAAATTCAAAATCCCAAACAAGTGGCTATTGATCTTATTTGAGATTTGGAATCTATTTGGCCCAATTTTAAGATCAGGTGGTGCTTGCAATTTGTTATTTCCCGTTTATCCTGGTTAGGCATTTGTAGCTCCAATTTTGGGGGTTAACGGCTGCCCCCCCAGGGGCTACTTTTCCCGAGCCTAGTCTCGGAAAAAGCTTCGTCCCTATTTATTTAAATCACATCATGTTTGCGCATGATTTCTGCCATAGCCAGATTGAATATTTTAGCCTCCGGCTCGACTCCGTCCCGTAGGAGACTGTGACTACGCCCCGGAGGGCAGATCCTACGGCTCGGAGAGGAATGCTATCGATTTTAATAAAAAAGACAGAGCGACACGCGGCGCAAGCGCCTGCGCTGCGCGAGCGATACCACAAATCTTTCCGCCTCCGGCGGATCAATTTTCAATTCCCCGATAAAACGGGATTTACGCTTCGCTTCAAACCCGCGAGCGGGATCTGCGCTGCGACCGGCTGAGCTTGTCAGGGTCGGGTTAAAGCTGGTGAAGTATCAATGAACACTACAATTACCGCCTGTACGATGGATTGTCCGGATGCCTGTTCCCTGGTGGTGGACCACCGCGAAGACAAGCGTGTAATATTGCGAGGCAACCCGGACAGTCTTTTTACCGCCGGGTTCACCTGCCGCAAAATCAAGGACCATATCAAACGGCTGCAGCATCCCGCGCGTATCCGGCATCCGCTTTTACGGGTCAATGACGCCTGGCGGCAGATTACCTGGGAGGCGGCCCTGGATCTATGCGCCGAAAAAATCCAGGCCTTTCGATCACAGCCCAAATCCATTCTTCACATCAAAAGCGACGGCGCCAAAGGGGTTCTGAAAGCAGCCACGGCCCTTTTCTTTTCAATCTTGGGAACCAGCCGAACCAACGGATCTCTGTGCGATGCCGCCGGCTTCATGGCTTACATCCATGACTTCGGCTCCCGTAAAAACAACGAAATCAACGATCTGGTCAATGCCGCCCGGATCGTCAACTGGGGCAAAGATTTTTCCCGCAGCTCAATTCACACGGCGGCCATCATCCGCAAGGCCCGGAAAAGGGGGGCCCGGGTGCTGACCATTTCTCCGGGCGGGGACGGCAATGATTCATATTCAGACGAACGCATTCGCATCCGTCCCGGGACAGACCGGTTTCTGGCGGCCGCCGTTATCAGGCGGTTATGGGAGGACCGGCAAATACCTGCCGAATTGCTCAAACCTACGAAAAAGCCTGAGCAATTCCTGGATCTAATAACCGGCTGGACTCCGGAAAACCTTGCGCGTGCCTGTGAAGTCAGCCCGGCAGATGTCGAAAAATTGCAGCGCTGGTATCGGCAGGATCGGCCGACAGCCACATTTGTCGGTGCCGGGCTGCAGCGCTACCGCTATGGCGGTGAAAACGCGCGCTTTATTAATGCCCTGGCGCTTCTTTCCGGCCATATCGGGATTTCCGGGGGCGGCAGTTATTTTCACCTGCATTCCTACCGCAATCTGAATCTGAATTGGACCCGGGGGCCCCGGAAAAAAAAGCGGCGATCGCTCCCGATTGCCACCATCGGATGCGAAATAGAGGCTGCCAACGATCCGCCGATCAAACTGATCTGGGTCAACGGGATCAACCTGGTCAACCAAGCACCTGACTCCCGCCAAACCGCCCGGGCTTTTGAAAGCGTTGAGTTTAAAGTGGTTGTGGATGCATTCATGAACGACACTACCCAGCGGGCGGATTTGATATTGCCGAGCACACTGATGCTCGAGCAAGAGGACCTCATCGGGTCGTATCTGCACGAATACGTCCAGCATGTCCGGCCGGCATTGCCGCCGCCGGCCGAAGCGCGTGACGACATGTGGATTCTCACCCAAATCGGCAAAAGGCTTGATCCCCCGGTGGAACTTCCGGATGTCGAAACATGCCTGCAAAAATCCCTGGACTGGCCATATCTGTCGGTAACTTTGGAAGAATTGCGCTGTAAAGGCTGCACCAAAGCCGACCGGCCGAAGATTGCCTATGCCGATTTGGCTTTCGACCACCCGGACGGAAAATATCGCTTTCCCCTGATTTTGCACCCGGAACCCGCCGTAGACCCCCAATATCCCCTGCGGCTGCTGACACTGGTACGCAGGAACGCCATTCATTCCCAGATTTTGCCTGAAGATCAAAACGGCCTGCTCCGGGCCTGGGTTTCTCCCGACAGCTCCCTGTTGGCGAAAATCGACCCTGCAAGGAATGTTTATATCGTATCCCCCCTGGGACGGCTGAAAGTGGCCCTCGACTTAATGCCCGGCCTGCATCCCGGGGTGGTGCTCTGCCGGCGCGGTGATTGGATGAATCGAGGCGGCGGTGTGAATCAGCTCATCACAGCCGGATTGACGGATATAGGTTCGGGCGCACCGTTTTACGATCAGTATGTCCGGCTGGAAAACAGTTAGATACCACGGAAATTCTGCAATGAATTACAATAATACAATTTTTAATCATTCTATCTTTATGTCGTCACATGGAATGATGGGTTAAAAAAGTGCATCCATTATTCCAATTGTGAGCGAAATAGACTAGGTTCAATAATAAGGTGCCAAAAACCGAGATGACGTTTTGACGGCACATCTGAAGGATGGAGGAATACGAATTTGACCCAACTCCCGCAATCGTTGCACGAATTGCAGGCTGTCTTTGACCGCTGGACCCGAGCCATTCAGAAAATCCAGAACCACAATGAGCGCATCGCCTTCACGCGCGCAGAGATGCCGACACTGTTGTTGAACCGCCGGCTGATAAAAAAAATTTTGACCGACATCGTCAGGGGCCGGCGGTATCCCGATGTCCGCCAGGCCACGCTGTTTTTGAATGAATTCATTTTGTACATCAACAATCAACGGCTTTTTTCAGCCCGTCTGTATATATACGATGCGGGACAATACACTCCCATCCATGACCACAATTCCTGGGGCGTTTACGGCTGTGTCTCTGGAAAAATTGAAGTAATCAGATACCACCGGGAAGACGACGAGACCAGGCAGGGATACGCCCGACTGCGGGAGACCGAACGAATTATTCTGCTGCCGGCAGACACCTCGGTGGTGCGACCTTTAAACGACGGTATCCATCAAGCCGGCAATCCGACCAGCGGCACCTGTGTGATGTTTTGTGTTTATGGTACACCTATTCGCAGGCTATACGTGAATCAATATGACCAAACGCGCAACAGTGTCAGCCGTCGGTATCCTCCCAGGTTGAGAAAAAAACAGCTGGCGGCCCAGGCGCTTGATAGCATGGGGGGCGGTCTGAGGGTCGCTGGGGGACATAAACGGATCTATAACCCAAAAGACGGTAATCCATCTTGGTAGCCTTAAATTTCAATTAATTTCGAAGTATTGGAGTACTGGAGTGTTGGAGTAATGACGAAAGGATTGATGCCTTTTTTTCAACACCCCCATACTCCATCACTCCAGTACTCCAGGGGTCTATGGACCGGCAGTGGACAAACCTTTGAACCTTTCGCCTTTTATGAAGTATTTTGATCATTTAGTGCTTTTCCGGTACCGTATATCGATGTTAAGACACAGACGAACCCCGGAAGCTAAAATTCCGAACCCAGGAGTTGATCTCATATGAGCCTTGCACCGGAAAAACGGCAAACCATCGACACGATA
>Ga0316194_10000276_pt1 | contig 31224 bp, 28 predicted proteins | sample CroRivsedime1_MG_FD_204936 | JGI IMG/M metagenome (GOLD analysis project Ga0316194, IMG submission 204936) | Coastal sediment microbial communities from Maine, United States - Cross River sediment 1 | ecosystem: Environmental > Aquatic > Marine > Coastal > Sediment | place: USA: Maine...
TCAGGCCGAGAAAGCTGAAGTCCAGGTGGCCGAGCCCAGCCCAGGCAAGCGCCCCTTCCTTGAGCAGGTAGGTGTAGATCAGGTTGTTCAGCGGCACGCTGATAGTCTCCACCACGATCACCGCAGCTCCCAGGCCCAGGGTTGTTTTCACCTGCTTGGAGACCGCCAGGAACGTGCACATGCCGAGGAAGAAGGCGAGCGCCAGGTTCTCTATGAGCAGCGCTCTGAGAAAGATGTCGAACAGCCCGCTCATTGAGAGAACCTCGCGGCGAGCACCGGCTCAGACACCGCAGGACGAACGCGCACTTCCTTGAATTCCTTTTCCTCCACCTGCGCGGGCTTCCAGGCCCGGATCGCCCAGATCAGGAAGCCGATGATGAAAAACGCGCTGGGTGGCAGCAGCATCAGCTGGTTGGGCACGTACCAGCCGCCGTTGCTCACCAGCGGCAGAATTTCGTAGCCGAGCAGCGTCCCGGCGCCAAAGAGCTCGCGGATGCTCGCCACGACCACCAGCACGGCCGTGTAGCCGAGGCCGTTGCCGATGCCGTCGAGCAGGCTCATGAGCACCGTGTTCTTCACCGCGAAGGCTTCCGCACGGCCAAGCACGATGCAGTTGGTCACGATCAGGCCGACGAAGACGGACAGCGTACGCGCCATGCCGGGTGCATAGGCCTTGAGCACCTGGTCCACCACAATGACCCCGCTGGCGATGATGGTGACCTGGATGATGATTCGCAGCGAATTGGGGATGAACGCCCGGATCATGCTGATGGCCGTGTTGGAAAACACGAGCACGGCGGTGAGCGAGATGCCCATGATGAGCGCCGTGTCCAGAGAATTGGTGATAGCCAGCGCCGAGCAGATCCCGAGCACCTGCAGGGTGACCGGATTCCGGTTGACCAGCGGATCGATGAGCGTCTCTCGTATCGACATCAGTGCCTCCTTATTGCTCGCCCGCCGCGAGCCTTTCGAGCAGCGGACCGTAGCCATAGGGACCGAACCAGAATGACATCAGGGCAGTCACCGCATTGCCGGTGATGGTCGCTCCGGACAGACCATCCACCTGATGGGTGGCCGCCGGTGATTCGTCGTCCACCACCCCGCCTGCAATCCGAAAGCGGAAATCCCCGTTGCTGCCGAAAAGACGGCGACCGACCCACCGCGCCTGCCAGGCCGGACTTTCGATCTGATCGCCAAGGCCGGCCGTTTCTTCCTGCTCGTAGAACGTGACCGCGGCTATGGTGTTGAGGTCCGCGTCCAGCGCCACCAGGCCATGGAGCGTAGACCACATGCCCTGACCGTGAATGGGCAGGATCAGCCGGGTAAACCGACCGCTCTGCCCCGCTTCGGCCGCGGGGTCGCCGTAAACGAGATACACCACTTCATGTCGACTGCGCCTGCCGATCCTCGCCACATCTGCCTCCGGTGGGATGGCGATCGAGCGGTCCGGATCGCTTGCCGCCCGCCGCGGGTCCAGAGTTTCCGGATCCAGATCTTCGAAGGCGCCGGAGTCCAGATCGATCACGCGCACGTCGAGCTGCTCAATTGCCGCCTCCACCTGCGAATCATCCAGCGCCTGCCCCGGTTCGGTGAGGCCGGTCAGCGCGACGATGTGTCGATAGCGCTCGATACGCTCGTTCGCTTCCTGGATCGGGCGCAGGACCACCGCGGACACGCTGACGAGCACCGAGCACACCAGGGCAACGGTGAGCAGCACAGCCAGAGCCTTCGGCGGCGACTCCTGCATCAGGCCGCCTCCAGCCGGCGACGCCGACGCTCGATGTTGCGCTCGACCACGAAGTAGTCGCACAGCGGGGCGAACATGCTGGCCAGCAGGATGGCAAACACCACCCCCTCGAAGTAGGCGGGATTGGTCAAACGAACAATGATGGTCAGCACCCCGACCAGAATCCCGAAGGCCCAACGACCCGGACGGGTGGTGGCCGCGGCCATGGGGTCCGTGGCGAGAAAGACAGTGCCAAATGCCCAGCCGCCAATGACGGCATGCCACCACCAGGGCGTGGTGAACATGGGATCATCGGCAGGTCCAACAGCGCCAAGAACGAGCACGGTCGCAACCATTCCCACCACCGAGCCGGCCATGATTCGCCAGGAACCGGAGCCGGTCAGGATCAGATAAGCCGCACCCAGCAGACAGCCGAGCGTCGAGGTGACACCGATGGGCCCGGGCTGACTGCCGATGAACAGATCCCACCACCTGTAGTCCACCAGCTCCAGTGCGCGCACCCCGCCTTCCAGCACCACCAGCTCAATGGTGGTGAGTTCCTCATACCCCGGCACGGGAATCCAGGCGCCAATGCCAAGCAGCGTATCCGGATAGGAGAAGGTCAGGATGCACAGCCCGAGAACCGGTGGGCTGACGATGTAACGACCCGTCCCTCCGTATATGCCCTTGGCCACCACCATTGCGAACGTCATGACGAGCACCACCTGATACAGCGGCACCGTCGGCGGCAGGATCAGAGCCAGGAGCCAGGCGATCGACAGCAACCCTTCGTCCACCGGCCGCTGGCGGACCACGGCAAACACTGCCTCCCAGACCGCCCCGGTCAGCAGGGCGGTCAGAAATATCGGCAGCCAGTAGAGCAGGCCGTGCTGGAAATTGGCCATGAGGCTGGTCCCGTCATAGGCGAAGCCGAGCGCCTCGAATACGGCGGACCGCCAACCAGGGAGCTCGGTCGTACCCGTGAATGCCATGGCGACGTGAATCTGCTCACCAAGATTCCACAGACCGATGAACCAGCATGGCAGGGAGGCGAGCACGAAGTTGTTCAGCACCCGCTGGACGTTCACCCGATCCCTGACGTGGGGCGGAGCGACAGTTGCGACGCTTCGGGACCAGATGAAGCGATCGGTCAGTACCGAGAACGCAGCCAGGTATGCCCTCGACCGGCTGCCGCCGCGTCTGGACGCACCGGCTGCCATCAGCCTTCCAGCTCTATCGTGTTGAGGTTCACCCGCAGCACGGCGCCATAGTCATTCTTGCCCGGACAGATGAACGAGCACAGCGCCAGATCTTCCTCCACCAGCTCGAGGCATCCGAGCCCCCGGGCCTGATCGGTGTCGCCGATCATAAGCGCCCGCAGCAGAGGCTCAGTCAGCACCTCCATCGGTATCATCTTCTCGAATGCATCGATCGGCACGAGCGCGGTCGCCCGCCCGTTCTGATCAGTGGTGAAAGGGCGGACCGACGCGCCGGCCCGGCGGTCGAAGGTGCCGGCAAAGCTGAAGCGCCCGTCGAGCAACCGTCGCCAGCGCAGGCGCCGGCCCTGAGGAGGCGGCCGCAAGCCACAAACCTGATCGTGATAGCGTCCGAGCCAGCGCTCGGAGCCCTCCGCTGCCCTGCCGCAAAGCGGTGAACCCGATAGCAGTCTCGGTTCGGGTCCGGCAGGGTCCCAGGGCAGCCACTCATCGGCCGCGAGTGCGGTCAGATCGGCACCGAGTCGGGTCCTTAGCAGTCTCGGCTCGGTGAAGGTGTCACCACCGAGTGCGATCACACGCTCGAACGAGAGCACCCGTTCGCTGAACAGTCTGCCGATGGCAATCACATCCTGCCAGCCCAGGTGCCAGGCAGTCCGACCCAATCCGACGGGCGCGATATGGTGAATGTGGGTGCTCGGCAGGCCGGCAGGGTGCGGACCCGCGAAGGTCGCGTGGTGCACGCCGTCGACCGCAGGTGCATCCCATCCGGGCGCGGTGCACAGATAGACCGGGGCGCCTGTAAGATCTCGCAGCACCGCCAGACCAGATGAAAACTGCGCCGATTGCGCATCGATGACGCCCTGAGGATCGCCAGCCAGCGGCCGGGTGTCCATGGCGGTGACGAATATCGAGTCGGGTATGGCGTCCGAACCCGGGATACCGCCGAACGGCCTGGTCCGAAACGCACACCAAAGGCCACTCTCGAGCAACGCCTGCCTGGCATCATCGAGAGGTCCGTTCCAGGCTACCTCTGATCCAGAGTCGGATTCATCGAGCTCGATTACCACCGATTTCAGCGTCCGCTTGGCACCGCGATGGATGGCAGCCACCCTGCCACTACCCGGCGCAATCAGCCGCACCAGCCGATCCCGCTTCTGCTCGAGAACCACATCCCCGGCGCGCACGCGGTCGCCTTCAGCCAGCTGCATCCGCGGCTCGAGCCCGACATAATCGGCGCCGACGATGGCGACGGTTGCCACAGAAGCTGCAGAGTCCAGACGAGTGTCCGGTCGGCCCACCATAGGTAGATCGAGACCCTTTCTGACTCTGAAGTGCATATCGTCCGCCATCCCTGCGTGTCGATCATAGCAGCGCGTGGAAGCCGGGTAATTACAACGGATCCTTATGCTAGGGTTAACCCTATGACCGTATCTAGCCTCTATCGACGGATCCCTGCCTTCACGAGTGGTGCGTTGCTCGGCCTGTGCGCGTCTTTAGGCGTCTCGGCAGCTTCAGCCCCCAAGCAACCGCCCGCTGGGCAAGCCACCGCCTCAGAGGGGGTGCTGTTCGTCGTCCTGTCCGGCATGAAAAGCGACGATGGCAGCATCACCTATGCCATGTGGGCCGGGCCGGAAGGCTGGCTGGAGACGAATACCGTACGCGAAGGCTCGGTGCCCATCGTCGATGGCGCGAGTGAGCTCCGCTTCGACGACCTGCCTTACGGTGAGTACGCCATCTCCGTCTATCATGACAAAAATGACAACGGCAAGCTGGACACGGGCCTGTTCGGAATCCCCAAGGAACCGTTCGGCTTCTCGAACGATCCGGCGATCGGCTTCGGCCCGCCGAAGTACAAGGGCTCCGCCTTCATGCTGGAAGCGCCCGAGCTCACCATCCAGATTTCCGTGAAGAAGCTCTTCTAGAACACACCGCACCCGAGAGAGAACCATGCAGAACTTTGAAGGAAAGACCGCCGTCATTACAGGGGCCGCCAGCGGTATCGGACTGGCCCTGGCGGAACGGGCCGCCGCCGCTCGGATGAACGTGGTGCTGGCCGACATCGAAGAGGCCGCCCTCGAGCGGGCGGTGAAACAGATCGAGGAGCGCCAGGTGCGTGCCATCGGCGTGCCAGCCAACATCATGATCGAGGAATCCGTGCAGGCACTGGCCGAGCGGGCCATCGGTGAGTTCGGCAAGGTGCACCTGCTCTGCAACAACGCCGGGGTCGCCAGTACCGCTACCGCGGGCAAGGCAGTCTGGGAAGTGCCCGATCAGGACTGGGACTGGGTCATGGGCGTCAACTTCTACGGCGTGCTGTACGGCATCCGCGCCTTCGTGCCGCACATGCTCGAGCACGGCGAGCCGAGCCAGATCGTCAACACCGCTTCCCTGGCCGCGCTGCTGCCTGGCGGCGGCACCTACGGTGTGAGTAAGCACGGCGTGCTGGCGCTGACCGAAGGTCTGCAGCGCGACTTCGCCGATCGAGGCGCCAACGTCAATGCCAGCGTGCTCTGCCCCGGGTTCGTGGACACGAAAATACATGCCGCCGAGCGCAACCGGCCGGACGACATGGCAGCAGGCGGCACCACGCCCGAGCAGGACGCGATGGTGGCGGCCCTGATGCAGGACATGCTGACCAAAGGCAAAGAACCCGCAGAGATCGCGGAGATCGTTTTCCGCTCCATCGCGGAAAACCGCTTCTATATATTGCCCCATCCGGCCTGGGACGAATTTGTGCTCGGGCGGACTCAGCAGGTCATCGCCCGCGGCCCTGTTGCCTCCACGGACATGCTGGAGCTGCAGAAGCGCCGCGAGGCCGGAGAGGTCTTCTAGCGCATGAGCTACCCGCATACCTTCAGCGGCAACCCGCTGGACCGGGCCGACGCTCTGCGTCGGGACGAGGACACCGTGGCCGAAGCCGCCAACCACCCGGACAGCCGCTACCTGCTGCTCTGGAATCTGAACGTGCTGACCATCTCCGACCCGGCGGGCCCACAGCTCGGCTGGCTGAATCAGGCAGACATCGCGCGACTGGGCATAGACCTGCCGCCGATCCTGCTCGGTCTCGACGGCGGCGTACCCCACTTCGCCCTCGACGTCTCCGCGCTCGGCGATCCCATGCACGAGCTGAACCTGGGCCCACCCTGGCAGTTCGATGATGCCCGCCGCGCGGCCATGGGCCTACCCATGAGCGACTCCGGCATCCTGGCCCAGGCGAGATCTCAGGTGGACTGGCATCGGCGCCACCAGTTCTGCAGCGTCTGCGGCGAGCGCACCCGGCAGTTCAAAGGCGGCCATGTCCGCCGCTGCGCTGACTGTAACGCCGAGCACTTTCCGCGCACGGATCCGGTCGCCATCATGCTGATTCTGGACGGTGACCGCTGCCTGCTCGGCCAGTCCGCCGGCCGACTGGCCCGCACCGGCATGTACTCGGCCCTGGCTGGCTTCATCGATCAGGGTGAGTCCATCGAGGAGGCCGTGCGCAGGGAAGTGATGGAAGAGGCCGGTATCCGGGTCGGCCCCGTCCGCTACCACTCCTCCCAGCCCTGGCCCTTTCCCTCCTCGCTGATGATCGGCTGCCATGGCCTGGCCGAAAGCACCGAGATCAACATGGACACGGAAGAGATGACGGACGTGCGCTTCTTCGAGCGGGCGGAGGTGGCGGATGCCTTCGAGCGGGTCATCAGCGGCGTCTCGAATCCGGATCCCCAGGTGCTGAAGGTGCCCGGCGCGCTCGCCATCGCCCACCACCTGATCAAAGCCTGGCTGGAGGGCGATATCCGCTGGGAATGAACTCAGCGAACGCCGGTCAAAGACCAAATCGCAGATCGCAGATCGCAGATCGCAGATCGAAGATCGAAGATCGAAGATCGAAGACAAATCGGAACCACATCAGATAGAGGCTCAACAGATGTTCGAATCGACCACGGCAGCAGTCGCCAACCGGCTGAAACAGCGCGCGCACTGGCCCGTCCTGCTGCTTGCTACCTTCCTTGTGCAGGGCACGGTAGTGGCTGCCGAGCTCACCCTGCCGGATGGCTTCACCGCCCAGGTCTTCCACGAGGGCGTCGGCGCCCGAGCCCGCCACATCGCGGTGCGGGCCAACGGTGACGTTTTCGTTTCCATGCGCGACGGCGAGCTGGTTGCTCTGCGGGACACCGATGGCGACGGCGAAGCGGATGAGGTTGAACGGCGCAAGCTGCCGATCACGACCGGCCTCGAGATCCATAACCCGTTTCTGTACTTTTCCGACACCGTGAGCGTCAGCCGGGTGATGCTGGACGACAACCTGATGCCCGCCGGCGACGCGGAGACCATCGTCAGCGGCTTCCCGAGGCAGGGATCTCATGCCACCAAGTCACTTGCGCTCAATGACCGGGGGGAGCTTTTCGTCAACGTCGGCGCGCCTTCCAATGCCTGCCAGAAGAAGCAGCGCTCGCCAGGCTCGCCGGGATTGGAACCCTGTCCTCAGCTCGAACGGCAGGGCGCCATCTGGAAGTTCAGCGCCAGCCGGCTGGATCAGGATCAGCTCGATGGCGAGCGCTTCATCACCGGCACCCGGAACGTGGTGGCGCTGGACTGGAACGACTCGGAGGAAGCCCTGTTTTTCGCCATCCACGGCCGGGATCAGCTGTCTACGCTCTGGCCCGAATACTTCGATGACGAAGCCAGCGCCGAGCTGCCCGCTGAAGAATTTCACCGGGCAGTAGCGGGCGGTGACTACGGCTGGCCCTCCACTTACGTGGATCCGGCGACCGGCAAACGCCTGCTGGCCCCCGAGTACGGCGGCGATGGAAACAAGGAGGCCGACGCAAGCGCCTTCCAGGCACCGCTGCACGCATACCCCGCACACTGGGCGCCGAACGATCTGATCTTCTACACCGGCGATGCCTTTCCCGAGCGTTATCAGGGCGGCGCGTTCATCGCCTGGCGCGGTTCCTGGAACCGGGCGCCGCTGCCACAGGACGGCTACCGGGTCACCTTTCAGCCCTTCGCCGAAGGTACCGTTGCCGGACCGCCGGAAGACTTCATGATCGGCTTCAAGGGCACGGATAACCTGCAGCGGCCGTCCAACGCCACCTGGCGTCCGGGCGGTCTGGCGATTGGCCCGGATGGCGCGCTTTTCGTCACGGAGGCTATAGAAGGCCGCATCTGGCGGGTCACCTGGAGCGACTGACATGACCGAGATCTACACCACCTTCGCCGCGCTCTACGATGCCGCGTTCGACTGGGCGGTGTCGGGCGAGGTCGGCGCCATATCCGGCCTCTCCGGCCTCGCCGAAGGTCGTGTGCTCGAACCCATGTGCGGCAGCGGGCGGCTGCTGCGTGGATTCAAGGAAGCGGGTTTCGACACCGTGGGCGTGGACTCGTCCGCTGAGATGCTGGCCCTGGCCCGGGCGCACTACGAAAAGATGGGCCAGCAGGGCACCTGGATCCAGGCGGACGTCTGCGACTTCGATCTGGACCAGGCCTGCGATCTGGCCGTCTGCCCCATCAACTCGCTCGCCCACCTGCAGTCAGAGGCGGACATGCGGGCCCACCTGAACGCCATGTCACGCAATCTCTATGAGGGCGCCAACTACTGGATCCAGCTCGACCTGAAAGCACCCGCGCATGTCGGCGCCAGCGAGGAGTGGGAGTTCGAGTACCTGGGCGAGACTCTGATCTCCCAGTGGGCCTGCACCGGTTACCACGACGGCACGGAAACCCACGTCTCCCGCTTTGTTTTCCCGGATGGCCGGGTGATCGAGGACGACTACGAGATGAAGGTCTGGGACTACGCGAACTGGAGCGCACTGCTGGAGCGCTCGCCTTTCGAGCTGTCAGCCGCCTACACCGGCGGCAGCTTCGATCCGTTGACCGTTGGCAGCAATCTGAACGGCGAACGGGTCTTCTGGCAACAGCTCGTCAAGCTGCACTGATGCCCTCGCCGCACTGACTCAGCGCAGATCTCTGATCATTTCCCGGGCTGCGTTGTAGCCGGGCGCGCCCGTGACGCCACCGCCAGGATGGGTGCCCGAGCCGCAGAGATAGAGGCCTGACAGCGGCGTGCGGTAGTCGCCATGCCCCAGCACAGGTCGGGCGGAGAAGAGCTGGTCGAGGCCCATGGCACCGTGGAAGATGTCACCGCCGACCAGGCCGAACTCCCGCTCGAGGTCCAGCGGTGACAGGGCTTTATATCCCAGCAGCGCATCCCGGAAGTTGGGCGCAACGGCGTTCACCGTATCGAAGATCGCATCCACCGCCGTTGGCTTCAACGCGTCCCAGCCGCCTTCCGGCGCCGGATCGAACTGCTGGCAGAAGAGGCTGGCTACATGAGCGCCCGGTGGCGCCAGACTGTCATCCACCGTGCTGGGAATGAGCATCTCCACCACCGGCTGCCGGGCATAGCCGAGCTGACGCGCATCGAAGTAGGCCCGCTCCATGTAGGCGAGTGACGGGGCCATGATGATGCCAGAGCGAACGCCGCCATCAGGATCGTCTTCGGGTGTCGCCGTGAACCGCGGCAGCTCCGAGAGAGCCACGTTGATCCGGAACGACCCGGACCCATTCCGATAACGACGGATGCGATCCTGGAAATCCGCGGGTTGCGCTGCAGGCGCCACCAGCCGCTCGAACAGCAGCTTCGGATTCACGTTAGCAGCCACCGCACCGACCTGAATCAGCTCGCCATCCTCCAGCGTGACGCCTCTGACCCTGTCCCCCTCGAGCGCCACGGCGCTCACCGCGGCATCCGTTCGGATGGTGACACCCCGCGCTTCCGCCTCCGCCCGCATGGCCTGGGTGATGGCGCCCATGCCACCGATGGCGTGCCCCCACTGGCCGGCCTGACCGTTTGCCTCACCGAACACATGATGCAGCAGCACATAAGCAGAGCCTGGCGAGTAAGGAGAAGCGTAGTTGCCGACGATGGCGTCGAAGCCGAATACCGCCTTCACCGGTTCCGATTCGAACCAGTCATCGAGCAGCTCACCGGCGCTCTTGGTGAACAGATCGAGCAGATCCCGATGCTCTGCCTGGCTCTGTTTCCGGAATCGATTCCCGAGCTTCAAGGCGGCCACGAGATCCCGGATCCCACCACCCGCGTTGGGTGGCGTCTCGAGCAGCATGTCACGCAGCAGCCCGGCACCCTTTTCCAGCATTTCGTAGTAGGCCGGCAGCCGCTCTGCATCCCGCTCGGAGAAGCGCCGGAACTGGGCCTGGGTTTCTTCGAGGTTCGCGCCTGTGCGCAGCCCATTGCCATCGGGCAGGGGCAGAAAGTTCGAATACGGGCGCAGAACAATCTTCAGGCCGTGCCGGGCAAGATTCAGTTCCGAGATGATCCGCGGATGCAGCAGGCTGACCGTGTAGCTGGCGACAGAGTTTCTGAAGCCCGGGTGGAACTCCTCGGTGACCGCGGCGCCGCCGACCACCGAACGACGTTCCACGACGACGACCTTCAGACCGGCATCCGCCAGGTAACAGGCGCAAACCAGGCCGTTGTGCCCGGCACCAATGACGGCAACGTCGTAGTTCAATCTATTTCCTCTGTCAGCGATAAACCGGGCAACTCGCCCGACGCCGACAATGTAATCAAGCGTCAGGCGGAATGACAGAATGCGTCAGCGGGCGCCGAGACGATTACTCAGCCACCAGGCTGCCGGGCCGAGAATGAGGAGGGCAACAAAGGCCGGCGTCTGGCGGAGGCCTTCGCGGATAAAACCACCGAGCTCGCTGGTCAAAAACCAGCGGGAACTGAGCAGGTTGAGATCGTATCCGGCATCGAGGAGGGATTCGATCCGCCAGCGGCCGACCTGCAGATACTCGATGAAATCGTTGAGCAACAGGAGACCGGCACCGCCAAGCGACAGTATGGCGAGCGCGAAGAGCATGACTGAGAAAGTGCGGTCCATCCGCCGAGCTTGCCGCCGGACACAATGCACGTCCGCGGCCTGGTTCACACTTGAGATCTATGCCGCCAAACGGCTAGTCGCTGGGACTCGGCTCAGTCAGGCTCTGTGACAGAACCTGGTCGATCTGCTCGGTCAACGCCTTCACGAACTCAGGACTGTCCGCCCGGCTTCTCAGCCTGGCAAAGGACCGACCGAGTTCTTTGCCGAGCGCATCCGGCAGGGCATCCATCAGGTTTTCCTCGGCCTGCACCGCCAGGCTGATCTCGGCCCGATAGGCATGATTGCGTTCGGCCACCAGCTGATGGTGCAGCCAGGCCCGGCCGAGCAGCACCCAGGGGAAATTCGGCGACTTCACCGGCCCCACCTGCACCACCTGGCCACCGAGGCTTTCACCCAGCACCTTCACCTTCGCCAGCTCGCCACCGCCGAACCAGGCACCGGCTCCACCGATCAATGCACCGATGCCCGCGCCCAGCGCAAGGGAGGCGCCGCCGAGAAGCGCGTCAATCCCGCCACCTGCCAGCGCACCTGTGAGCGCGCCGGACAGGGCCAGTCTTTCTCTGGAAAGGCCGAACAGCCGCCAGCCGGAATCGGTGAAAAGATCCGTATCGATCAGCACCTGCCCTGGCTCGTCTCTGGCCAGCGACTGATGCCGGTAAATGCCTTGAACCGCTTCCCGGCAGCGAGCCTCACGGCGGCGCAGCTTTTTTTTCAAACCCTCGGTGAGGACTTCACGACGCGCCTCCACCGTCTCGCCGGGGGCCAGCCGCGCCTCTTCCGACAGCGCCGCGCAATCGATCAGCTGCCGGGCAATCTCACCGGCACTGCGCCGCGCTCGAGCCGCACGCTCTTCAACAAGCGCTCGAACAGCCCGATCCAGCGGCTCCCGCCAGTCCGGATCCAGCTCGCCGAACACGCTGAGCAGGTCCACCCGCGTTTCGAAATCCGCGCCCACCGCATCAAACACCCGGACCAGCGAGAAGTACTGATCCAGCGCCTGACGCCACTCGGCCTGATGATCGTCGTCGCCAATCAGATTGATCAGCGCCATCCGCGGCCGGCCCGTCCACTGCAGAATCTGCATTTCGAGCTCGTACTCAGCGCCGTAGGGTTTGGATCCATCCACCACGTAGAGAATGCCAGCGCCGTCCAGAATGGGCCTGAGCAGCTCGCACTCATCGTGAAACCTGGGATCGTCTTCGTGCGCTTCGAGAAATTGAGCGACCAGTGCCGGGCGAGCGCTGGCCGTGGTGGCGCGCGCCTCCAGCCATTCCAGCACCGCCGCGGCGCGCTGGAACCCGGGCGTATCGATCAGCACGTACTGAGGCTGACCGTCGATGGAGAAGCTGTGCGGCATCGCTTTCCGGGTGGTTCCCGGCGTCGGGCTGATGGCGAGCCGATCGTCCTCGGCCAGGGTCGCGACGATGGAGCTCTTGCCTTTGTTCGGGTGACCGACCACGGCAAAGGTGGGGATCATCGGTAAAGTTCCTCAGGACTACCGGCCATCAGGTCGCATCCATCACGTAAAGGCGGGCATCGCCATGCCGGCCGAGAAACTCAGCCCAGATCTCCCTGTCCTCGGGCTCGATGCCGTCGTTCCGGGTGTTGATCGGCACCACTACGATGGTGGCGGCGTCGCCAATGCTGGCCCGCAGCGCGTCCAGAAAATCCGAGAACTCGAGCAGCGGCGGCTCCCAGCCTTTGCTGAAGATCACCAGTCGTTTCAGCGCGCGCCCCTGCAGAAATTCACCCAGGGTCGCCGCCCAGCCTTCGCTGCCGTCGCGTGCGCCGAGGCTCAGGAAGGGGCCGCCGGGAACACTGAGTCGACCGGTCAGCCAGCGCCGCGCCGATTCCTCCGTCACCGACTGGTTCCAGACCAGCACCCCGGTATCGTCAGCTGAATTCAGCGGCGGCGCCGCTGCTTTGACGCGCCCGGCGGTGCCGAACTCCTCCTCCAGTTCGGGCCCGAAGTCCACGTGCGGCGGCCTGAGCCGATCCAGCAGCGCCAGCACCTCCGGATTCCGGCAGAGCAGATCCCGCAATGCCAGCCGCCGCCGCCAGGATCCGAAGACGAGCAGGAGCAGGCGCGGCGCCAGACCCCAGACCAGGATCGTCATGAGCACGAAAGGCCACCAGGCGCCCAGCGCGGCGGCTTCCGCCACGCTCACCGGCTGCGTCTCGAGCCGGTAGTAGCGTGAGCCGGTCACCAGCTCCAGGTCCACAACCGCACCAGGCAACCAGCTCTGCCAGGGCAGCGACAAAAACGCGAACGCGCCATGTACGCTCTCCGTGTCCAGATCGAGCGTGCTGCTCCAGCCGAAGGCCAGATCAGAGATGGCCACCAGCACCAGCCCGGCAGCCACCACGCCAAAGAAGTAACCGACGGCGAGCCACTGCGAGAACACGAGCAGTTGCCAGCGCCCGAAACCAGGGCGGGCATCACCAAAGCCGGCAAACAGGTTCATCCCGGCATATCGATCCAGCCAGGCACCCGTCCAGCGACCGGGATTGATCGCCGCGACCGAATCGCGCAGCGCGCCCAGGCCGGGTATCCGACCGGGCAGCAGATAGATCAGCGTGATCAGCACCAGGACGAGCGGCACCCCGACCAGCACGCCGAGCAGGGCGAGTACGTTCACGGGATGCGTGCCGTCATAGGCGAACGCCACGGACCCGAGGGCAAGTCCCAGCAGCAGGCCAATCAGGGTGAGGCCAAGGGTTGCCACTCTGGCCAGCGCCGCCACCCGATCGCCTGCCGTCGGTGAGTCGGCCTGCTGTGGCCCCGCCTGCCGCCACCAGCCAAGCACCCGGTCGAGATCATCACCCTCCGGCAGCGAACCGCCAATCTGGCGGTCCCGCTCCAGCCGGGCATCGAAGCCGGAATCCGCGTCATCCTCCAGCCAGCGGAGAATGTCCACGGACCGGGCCAGCAGGGTGTCGCTCACAGGCAGTGGATTCAGCCGGTGGAAGCCGGGGCGCGTGCCGTCTTCGAGCCATTCTCCACCAGCTGCATGAAGCGGTGAATATGATCGAACGCCTCCTGGGCTTCCGGCAGGCTGGGCTCGAAGATGTGCCAGACGTGCAGCATATGATGCCAGGTCTCTAGCGTGGCCTCGGACCCCGCGGCCGTCGCTTTGTTCACGTAGCGGCGGGCATCGTCCAGCAGCATCTCCGCTTCGCTGGCGTGCACGAGAGTGGGCGGCAGATCGGCGAGATTCCCGCGCAGCGGCGAGATCCGCGGATCGCAGGGGTGCATCCGGTTGCTGAGCCAGCCGAACCAGGCGACCACGGATTTCGGCAGCTTCGTGATCCGCCCGAACATGGGGCCCAGCATGTGGTCGGTGGCGATGTTGCTGATCAGGCTGGGGCTCGCGAAGGCGGCGTCCGTGGCCGGCGACAGCGCGATGGCGCCATCAGCAGCTCTGAGGCCGGCATCCCGAGCCCAGGCAATCACCGCCAGGGTCAGGTTGCCGCCGGCCGAATCGCCGGAAACGAACAACACGTCCAGAGCGCCAGGCCCATCCGGGCTGTTTTCGAGAATCCAGCGATACGCGGTCTGGCAGTCCGTGAGGCAATCGATGCGCTTGTTCTCCGGCACCAGCCGGTAGTCGATGGCGAGCACGCTGACACCGGCCATGCGGGCATATTTAGTGGTGATGGGTCGATGGCTCTTCGGGCTGCCTGCCGTCCACGCCCCACCATGGAGGTAGAGCAGCCGGCGCGATGGATCCGCGTTTTCCGCCAGCACCCATTCGCCGGGAACCCCATCCACCGAAACCGGCTTGAGGGTGATGCCGCTGAGATCAGCGGCCTCGCCCATGGCATCCATACCGTCACGCATCTGCTGCAGCCGGTTGCCCGAGCCAGCGCTCTGTTGCCCCATGTTCGCCAGCAGGGCGACCGCTTCGTGGTGCTCCGAACTGGGCTCCCGCTGGCCATCGGCACCGCTGCCGATCGCCGCTGCGCCGCCGCCATCGAAGCGGGACACGTCCTCGCCGGATAGGTAGAAGCGGGCGACGGCCCAGAACGCCAGGATGATGAGACCAATGACGATGAGGGTGGAAATCATGGCTGCCCCCGATAAGCGTGAGTTTTCATGGCAGCCGAGTATACGCGGAAGCCACAGGCGGGAGGCCGTATGGCTGGTCATCGAGCGATGCTAGGATCCGATCCTGCCAATAAGCATGAAAAGGGAACGAGCAGCATGAGTGACGCCACACTCAAACCCCTGACAATCGACTACTACACCGACATGCTCTGCGTCTGGGCCTGGATCGCTCAGCGCCGGATCGAGGAACTCGAGGCGCAGTGGGGGGACCGGATCCAGCTGGCCCACCATTGCGTCAACGTCTTCGGCGATACGATGGAGAAGATGAACCGGCAATGGAGTGACCGGGGTGGCTACGACGGCTTTGCCGATCACGTGCAGGCTTCCGCGGCTGCCTACGAGACCGCGCCCGTGCATCCGGACCTCTGGCGCAAAGTCCGCCCGTCCACCTCGGCGACCGCCCACCTTATGCTGAAGGCGGCGGAAATCACCAGCTCCCCGACCACGGCCGTCAGCCTTGCCGCCGCAATCCGCCATGGTTTTTTCATCGACGCTCGCGACATCAGCCAGCTCGCCGTATTGATGGAGATCGCCACCGAGCAGGGTCTGGATCCGGACGGGCTGAACGAGGCGCTGGTATCCGGTCGGGCCATGGCAGCCCTGCTCTCCGACTACAGCACGAGCGATGCCCAGGGCATCAAAGGCAGCCCGTCCTGGGTGATGAACGAAGGCCGGCAGATACTCTACGGCAACCTGGGCTACAGGATTCTGCACGCCAACGTGGAAGAGCTGCTCCATCATCCGGAGCAGGAAGCGAGCTGGTGTTGAACCAGCGACTCGTTCTTCGATCGAATTAGAAGCAACATTAAAAGCAACCACAAGTAGTAACCCCCGATGAGCAAACCCCGCATCGCGATCAACGGCTTCGGCCGGATCGGCCGCACCATTACCCGCATCGCCAAGCTGCGAGGCCACTACGACGTGGTAGCAGTGAACGACCTGGCGAGCGCTGAGGATCTGGCCTACGCCTTCCGCTACGACAGCATCCACGGCACCTATCCGGGCGAAATCACCGTAGACGGGGACCAGATGGAAATCGACGGCGACCCTTTCCAGGTGCTGTCCGAGAAGGACCCGGCGAAGCTGCCCTGGGAATCGCTTGGCGTCGACTACGTGGTGGAGAGCTCGGGCCAGTTCCGGCGACTGGCAGAGCTCGAGCAGCACCTGAGCGCAGGCGCGCGCAGGGTGATTCTCACCGTGCCCTGCAAAGATCCACTTCCCGCCACCCTGGTCGCCGGCGTCAACGATCATGTGATCACGCCGGACGCGCGGATCATCAGCAACGCCAGCTGCACCACCAACTGTGCCGCGCCCATGGTCAAGGTGCTGCACGAGGCCTTCGGCATCCGCCGCGGCTTGCTCACCACGGTGCATGCCTACACCTCCGACCAGCGCCTGATCGATGCGCCACACAAAGACCTGCGCCGGTCCCGGAACGCAGCCACCAACATCGTGCCCACCTCCACGGGGGCAGCCCGGGCCATCGGCCAGGTGCTGCCCGAACTCGAAGGTAAGCTCGACGGCATGGCCATGCGGGTGCCGGTGCCGGACGGCAGCCTGGTGGACCTGACGGTAGAAGTAGAGCAGGCCGCTTCCGTCGAGTCGGTGAACCAGGCCATGCAGGCCGCGGCGGCCGGTGGTCTGAAAGGCATTCTGTCGTACTGCACGGACCCCATCGTCTCCGGTGACATCATCGGCAACCCGCACTCGGTGATCTTCGACGGCCTGCTCACGCAGGTGCTGGAAGAGAAAATGATCAAGGCCATCGGCTGGTACGATAACGAGTGGGGCTACAGCACCCGGGTAGAGGAACTGATCGCCAGGGTCGCCAGCATGGACGGACTGGACGCATCATGAAAAACCACACGCTCTTCGCTTTCTTAATCACCCTCTTCACGCTGCTTGGCAGCGGCTGCACGGAGGCCGCCCAGCCCGGCAGCAACGGCGGCATCCAGGTCAGCGGTCAGGGTACGCTGGAGGTCGCGCCGGACATGGGTCGGGTTTCACTGCACGTCCGAAGGGAGGGGCCCGACGCCGCGCTGCTCACGGAAACCCTGAACACCGTGGTGGCGGATCTCATCGCGCTGGCGAAGAAACTCGGCATCGCAGAACGGGACATCACGGCCACCGCGCTATCGATCAATCCCCGCTACCGTCGACGGGGTGATGAAACCGTGGCCGATGGTGTGGTCGCCAGTCGCAGCATGGAGCTGGTGCTGAGAGACCTGGACAAATTCATCGAGCTGATGAACGAAGCACTGGCGCTGGGCGCGAACAACGTGGATCCGATCCGGGTGGATACCTCGGAACGGGAAGCGCTCGAAGAGGCAGCCCTGAGCCTGGCGATGGAAGACGCCAAAGCAGAGGCCGCCCGAGTCGCAGACGGATTCGGAGTCACGCTCGGGCCTGTCACCAGCGTCACGGTGGGCGCGCACAGCCCGCGACCCGAGGCCATGCGGGCCATGAGCTATGCCGACAGCGCGCCGGCTTTCAGCGCCGGGCTGATCCGGATCGATCGCTCCTTGAGCGCCACCTTCGCCATTCAGTAACGCTACTGACAAATCGCCCGCTGATCAGATGAGCGGCTGATCTGAAACCAACCGCGCGGCCAGTTCGCGCACCCGGCTGTCTTCCATCGGTTCAGCAGTGTTCACGGGCAGCACGGGTTCCTCCGCCGTCGGCGGCTCGAACCGTTCCTGTTGCCAGCGCAACACGGCCACGTCCGCTTCCGAAGGGTCAGCACCTTTCGCCGCCCGCACATCGAGTCGGGTCTCCAGCGTGGGGATGGGCGCCTGGCAATGGAGGATGACGGCACGGCTGCCCAGGCCCTCGGCCAGGGCGACAAAGCGGTCGCGCCGGGATTTTTCGATGAAGGTCGCATCCACGATCACGTGCTCGCCGGCGAGGATCAGGGCGCCGGCCGTCTCCAGCAGATGATCGAAGGTTTCATCGCTTTTCTTTGCGTCGTAAAGCCCGGTGTCGATCCCGGAGCCACTCGACTCGAGCACGCCGAACCCGGCAAGGGTCTTGCGGGCCACATCCGAACGCAAGCGGATGGCGGGCATCCTGGCCAGTAGCCTCGCAGCCAGATAGGACTTACCGGAGCCCGATAGTCCGCAGGTGAGCACCAGTCGCCCTGGCGGCCGGGCGAGCCAGCGATCGGCCCAGTCGATATGCGCGGCAAACCGACGCTCCCCTTCTGCGTCCGGCGCCTGAACCCAGCGCAAGGCGGCCACCTTGGCCCGCACCACCGAGCGATAGGCCGCGAAGTACGGCAGCAACCGGACCCCCTGGTAGTCGCCCGACCGGCCCAGGTAGCCGTCCAGGAACCGGTAAGCCAGGGCCGTCTCGTCGCGGAAATGACAGTCCATGAACAGGAACGCCACATCGCTGATGGTGTCGATCCAGCGCAGGTTCTCGTTGAACTCGAGGCAGTCGAAGGCCGTGACGGTGTCGCCGATGAGTGCCAGGTTAGCCAGATGCAGATCGCCATGGCATTCGCGCACCGCGCCGCCTGTCATTCGCGCATCGAACAACGGCCGGAGCGCCTCCGCCGTTTGCCGGGCACTGACAAGGGCACGGGTAACTGCACCTTGATACTTCTGAGCCAGCGCCGTGCCGCCGATTTCCTCGAAGTTGTCTTCCACCGGTCCGAACATCCGCACGGGCACCTCGTCCGGCGTACCGCGGTGAACCGGGAGCAAGGCATGCCGCTCGGCCAGGTCACCGCCGAATGCATCGAGCGCATCTTCGGCGAGCGCACCGCGCTCCAGCAGCCGGTCCAGGCCAAAAGCCGGATCGAACTGCCGCATCCTGACCGCAAGCTCCAGGTATTCGTCCGGTTCCGGGGCTGCATCGGCCAGCACCTGGACCCCGCCCGATCTGCGGCAGACCGCCGCCACGCCGATGTAGAGGTCCGGCGCAAAGGCCCGGTTGCAGCGGACTTCCTCTCGGCAGAAGTGGCTGCGCAGTTCCAGTGTGCTGAAGTCGACGAAGTTGAAGCGGACCGGTTTTTTCAGCTTGTAGGCGTACTCACCCGTCAGGAGCACCCAGGAGATGTGGGTCTCGATGAGCTCGATGTGCGTGCAGGGATGCGGATAACTCTCAGGCTCGAGGAGGCCCTGCAGGTGATCGGGTAGTGCCATAGCCACTCAGCATAACAGCCGGGCCAGGCCGCACGGATGGACCGCCCTACTTGCCGTCTTTACTTGCCGTCTTTACCGTCCGTCTTGAAGAGTCGGGCCAGGCGCTCGATATTCTCCTGGCCCCGCAGCGAATCCATCATGACCACGTCATGCACACGCTGATCGTCTTCGTTGATCCGCAGCGATATGCTTTCGCCGATGCGTTTGCGCGCCCAGCGGGAGAGATTCTGCTTGGGCAGACCCGTTGCCTCTGAGATCTCGGCGATACTCACCTGATCCTGCTTGCAGAGCCTCGCCATGGCCGCGTAGATGGCAAGCATCTCGCCAATGGTAGTCCGGGCGCCATGGCGGTCGACGAGCACCCGCAGCACTTTTTCCATCTGGGTCAGGGTTCTATACCTGACCTCCGCCGCATCCGGGTCGCCGGCGGAATAATCGTCCCGGCCTTCCATGCCACCGTACCTATTATTTTTCTGATCTGAGGTCGCGGGCCATCGCCCTCGTGGCCGTCCTCTGCCACGCGCCTCCCCTCGCCCAGAAAAATAAACCCAATGAAGGCGAACGGCCAGCCCGCATCGGGCCCGCCGCCTTCATATTAGTAAGCCAGTTGTGAGGCCCCCGAAGGCGTTCGAAAGACTGGGCGCCGTCGATTCAACCCGCCGCGGTAGCGAGCCTTGCGGATACCTGCTCCGCCTGAATTCGTTCGTAGATCTCCTCTCGGTGAACAGCGACATCTGCTGGCGCATGCACTCCGATTCGAACCTGATTGCCCTTTACGCCCAGAACCGTGACTGAGATCTCGTCCCCGATCATCAGCCGCTCACCTACCCTTCGCGTCAAAATCAACATGGTCACTCCTTGTTCTATTTTTGCGGTCGCTTGCGCTTCTTCGGCTCAGCCGGGGAGTCCCATCCGGCTGGAGCATCTCGAGCGATTCGTCGACTTCTCACTACCCGCAAGTCCATCAGTGCGGGCCAAACAACGACGTCTTTATGACAGCATGATGACGGAGCGCCGACAACGTTAGTCTCTAATGAAGACGATAGCGGTGCCGGCCTGCACCGGTCAGGCACCTGTCCCGAAGGGACAGGCCCGCACCGGCTTGCGCGCTCAGCTGCTTTCAGGCGTGGAGATCAGGTGCAGATCCCGCTGCGGGAACGGGATGGTGATGCCGGCATCGGCCAATGCCGCGTTGATCGCGGTATTGAGCCGGTGCGTGGTGCTGAAGCCGATGTCGAAATCGGAGATCCAGGCGTAGATATCGAAATTGAGCGAGCTGTCGCCGAACGCATTGAAGACAATCAGCGGCGCCGGATCGTCCAGCACTTCCTCGTCCGCCTCGAGCACGCCCTTCAGCACCTCGGTGACGAGATCAGGATCCGTGCCGTAGGCGACACCGACACCCAGCTGCAGACGCCGACGCCGATCAGACAAGGTCCAGTTAACCACCTGATTCGAGACCAGGTCACCGTTCGGCACGATCACTTCGGAGCCGCTGTAGGTGCGCACCCGGCTGGTGCGGATGCCGATCTGGGTGACCCGGCCCATGAGCGTGCCCACCTCGACCGTGTCGCCCACCTGGATGGGCGCCTCGAAGATGAGAATCAGACCGGAGACGAAGTTGTTGACCACGTTCTGCAGGCCAAAGCCGATGCCGACGCCGAGCGCGCCGACCACGAAGGCCAGGTTCGACAGATCCAGCCCCATGAAGCTGACGCCCAGCAGCAGGCCGATCATGATGATCGAGTAGTGGGCCGTCATGGAGATGGTATTCGGCACACCACGTGGCAGATCCATCCTCGGCAGCACGTCCTGATTCAGCACGGCCCGCACTACCCTGGAGGTCCAGACGGCCAGCCAGACGGCAAAGACGAATACGAAGATGCCTCTGAGCGAAAGCGTCACGTCTCCGATCGTCATCTCGGCCTGGAACACGCTCTGCACCGAGCCGATCACCCACCCGTCAATACCGAAGGCGAACAGCGTGGCCCAACCCCAGAGGATGAGCGACAACCAGACCAGAGGTTTGCGCAGCACGCGGCGCAGGCGGTAACGATTGGCCGCGATGGAACGGAAATTGTCGAGCGCAGGCAGGCCCAGCACGATCTGAATGATCTCACTGATCGAGCTGAAGCTGGCGAAGAGAATGAGAAAGACGGCAACGCTGTCTATCACGCCGTGAGTGAGGTGCTTACCCAGCACCACATACCCCATCACGTTGGCGAGGAGCGCGACGCCAACCGCCAGCGAAGCGGCATTGGCCGCCCCATTGATCAGCGGCTTCGGCGCACCCCATTCGATGAACGCCTCCTTGGTGCTCTGACCGCGCCCCATCCAGGCGATCACGAGCAGGCCCACACCGATCAACAGGTAGGCAATCCGAGGCAGCGGCTCGACCACCGGCTGGCTCTGCACCAGCTCGTGAACGATGGCGATCGCGGCGAATGCCAGCACGCCTCTGCGCATGTTCTGCGGCAGGAAGTTGAGCAACACCACCGTTGCCACCAGCATGGCCATCATCACGTACACCAGCTTCACGATCTGCGGCGAACCCGCGTAGACCACCACCCCGATCAGCATCCAGATGAGGATGCCGGTCGCGACGGGACGGCTTAAGGCCGAAGCCGGCGCCTCGGCCACGGATTTCAGCCTGAACAGCAGGACCAGCAGGAACGGCAGCAGCAGCAGGTGACCGCCGATCGACGCCTCAGAGGTTTCAAGCCAGGTGGTGAAGTCGCGCAGGAAGCTGTCGGTGAGCCGGCGCGTCGACCGTTCGGAAGACCGGGTAATGTGATCCGTCGTGATCGCCCAGATGGGCTCGACGTTGCGCTCGAACATCCGGGTCTGTAGAGACTTGCCGTAGTTGTCGATCCGCTGTGCAATCGGCGTGATCAGATTGCGGACCGCCATGGACCGGTCCTGCAGCTCGATCACCTTGTTCAGCTTCTCGTTGATCAGCCGTTCGGTTTCTCTGGCGTTTTCCAGGATGCCATCCACCCTTTCCTGCAGCGCCGCCGGCATCTCAGCCGACTCTTCCCGGATCTTTTCCCACTCGGCGATGAGCGCCCGGGTTTCTGCCTGCAACTCCTCGAGCTGTTTCGCGCCCTCGGTCATGTTATCGATGAGTGACGTAGCTTGAATGGTCACGGCTTTCGAACGCACCGAAAGGCCGTCCATCGCCGCCGGATTCTCAGCCAGATCTTCTATCGTCTGACCTTCCGGCAGCAGCTCATCTACTTTGCCACGCAGCGACTCGAGGGCATCTTCCGCGTCCTCCGAATCACCGATAGCCTCGAGATCACCGGTCAGCCGGTCGAGCGTGCTGAGCGCTTCCTGAGATCGGCTGGTGAGATCGCTGGTAGGCGTTTCGTCCGCCGGCGGCTCAACGACTGGCGCCGGTTCCACCACTGCGGCTTCCTCGGCACGAGCATCAACGCCTGCCAGCAGCAGCAGACTGAGTAACGCGACCGCGAGACATCGGCAGCAGGCGGAAATATGCGGGATCATTGGCCGCTCGGTGGAGATAACCGGCGAATGTTAGGCTGCCACCTCGATGGCGACAAGCGCAGGTCGCCGTGCCTGCTTAAGTCGCCTGTCGCTTCCCCGCGATGGAGACAACGTTTTTACCCAGGCTGCCGCCGCTGATCTCTGCCTTCGGTGCACCAATCAGGTATCCCTGCGCATAGTCGATGCCGATTTCACTGATCAGCGACTTGGTCTCGTCATCGCCAACGAACTCGGCGATCGTCTCCTTACCCATGATCCGGGCGATGTCAGCGATAGCCCGGACGATGGTCTGATCCACAAGACTCTCGGACATTCTCTGGATGAATGACCCGTCGATCTTGATGTACTGCACCGGCAGACGCTTCAGATAGGACAGCGAGCTGTAGCCGGTGCCGAAGTCGTCCACCGCGAAGGTGCAGCCGGCCTCCATGAGCGCCTGGATCTGGGGGACTGCTTCCGAGAAGCTGCCGACCGCCACCTGCTCGGTGATCTCGAAGACGACCGCCTCTGCCGGCACGCCGCAAGCCTCGAGCCGCTCGAGAACGAACTCGGCAAGCAGGCCGTCGGTGAAAGCGCTGCCCCCCAGGTTGATGGCAAAGGAGATGTCGCCTTCCCGGGTTCGCACCTGAGCAAGCTCTTCAATCGCTGTCTCGATGACCCAGCGATCCACGTCACGCATGAGTCCGAAACGAACGGCCGCTGGCAGAAACTGATCCGGCCGGTAGAGCACGCCATCTTCGTCGAGCCGCACGAGTACCTCGTAGTGACGCACGGTCCCATCGGACACCCGCTCGATGGGCTGATAGTGCAGCAGCAGGCCGTCTTCCTTAAGGGCGCGCTTCAGCTTGTTCTGCCACTGCACGTCATTCTTGATGGTCTCGATATGCTTCTCATCGGGCTCATAGCGGCAGGCGCGATTCCGCCCCTGGGACTTGGCCTGCCGGCAGGCCACGTCGGCCTGAGAAATCAGCGCCTCCGGCGACAACGGGCTGGCCCCATCCACCATGGCAACGCCCAGGCTGCAGTTGGCCGAGAAGGAATGGCCCGCCGAAACCAGCGGGAATTCGCTCATATCGCGGAGGATCTTGTCTGCCACCGCCATGGCATCGGATGCCGAAATCTCCGAGGCATAGAGCACGAACTCATCACCACCCAGCCGCCCGAGCAGATCGCCCCGCCGCACCAGCTGCTTGAGTCGCCCACCGATCTGCACCAGCACCTCGTCACCGGCGTCGTGCCCATAGGTGTCGTTGACGTGCTTGAACTGATCCATGTCGATGAAGAACAGCGCGCCCGTTGCTTCCTTCGCAAGCCGGTCGCCGAGTTCCTCGACGAAGTGATAGCGTGCGATCAGGCCGGTAAGCGGATCAAAATTCGCCAGCCGGGTGAGATGTGCATCCCGTTCCCGGATTTTCGTCAGCGCGGTTTCCAGCGCCTCGCCCATCGCAGCGATTTCCCTGTGCGACGAAGATGGCACGCTCACCTCCAGATCACCCTGGGCGATCCGGTCCAGAGGTTGCTGCATGTCCACCAGCGGCTGCACGGCTTTCCTGAGCGCCACCCGACCCACCAGCATGAGTACCAGGAACGCGAACACAACGATGGCGCTACCGGCGGTCACGCCGCCGAGCAGGTCCCGATCGTAGGCACCATAGTCCAGACCCAGCTCGACGAAGCCGACCACCGTGGCTTCACTCTCGAGCTCAGAAAGGCTCTCGGCGCTGAAGAGATTGGCGGAGACGATGGACTCCCGGCTGACCGCCTGGCTGATCCGCACCATGGGTTCCTGGCTGAGATCCATCTGATAGCGATCCTCACCGAGGTCCGGTGTCGCCACCTGATGCAGATGATCCATGTCCGCCTGAGTCAGCGGCGGATAGGCGGCTGGCGTTTCGTCCGCGCTCTCAAGATAGATCACCTCGCCGTGCAGATCGTAGTAGCGGACGTATTCGATTTCGGAAAAGCGAGACAGGTAGCGGGACAGCTCCAGGAAGCGCTCATCTGTTCGATCAATGAAAAAACCCGAGCCCAGGGACTCCATCTCGCCGACCCAGCGCACGGCCCAGTCGTCCAGGTTGTCACGGACCACCCAGTTGGATACCCACCAGACGCAACCGATCGCCACCACGCCCACGAACGCGGCAAAGGCGAGCTGAGAAACGAGCACTTCGCGCACGAGCGTGCGCTTTGTCGACAGTTGGCTGCGCATGGCGTCTGTCAGTTGCCGCCTTTAAAAGCGGTCACATCCGCAGCAGACAGCTCGAGCTGATCGGTCAGCCGGGATCGGCTGCGCATGCCGGTGACTTCCGGCCGAGTCGCAGGGTCGTTGACGAGCGTGACCAGTGCGTCCGCCACCCGAACCGGATCCGACTGCAGGTAGAGGCTGGCGCCGAGATTGAACATCACCGGGCTGTAAACCAGGATCTGTACGTCGTTGCGACGCCCGTGATTCATCACCTGCTGAATGACCCGGGGGCTGAGCACGGTCTCGTCAGGGAGAAATACGAAGCCATCGATATGCGGCACCATGGCCCGGAAAGCCAGCAGCATTTCCGTATCCGAATGCACCGTGCGTTGCTCCAGTGTCATGTCGCGGTCGGCGGCCGCGCTCGCCAGCGCTGCCATTCGCCCGGACATGCCGGAGCCGCCGATCACGCCAAGATGTCTCAGGTCGGGCGCCTGGCCTTTCCAGTAGTCGAGCTGCACCGTAAAAGGGGGCAGTGCATCCACGCCCTGCGTTGTGCGACCCGGATCCAGCACCCCGGCATAGAAAACATCCAGACCCGGCACGGTCCGGGTCAGCTCATAGGCCACCGGACCAAGCGCGACCACTTCGACAGGCGCCTGCTGCTCGAGCGCCTGCAGAACGGCAGTGGCGTCACGGTGCGCGAGGTTGTAGATACGATAGGGACGGCCGAGTCTGGCCGAGAACACCTGCAGTATCTCCAGGTGTCGGGAGTCGGGATCGTTCAGAACCACCGCCAGCGGCTCACCCGCCGGGACGGCGGCGAACGGGGCTGCCGATGAGGGTGGCGGCAAAGTGGTTGCCTGCCGATCGCCAGGCGCCCGGGCCGGCTCAACCTCAGCAGTTGGCAGGGCCTGCTCCGGCGGCTCATCGAGCGGTTGTATCGGCGTGGTCACGCAACCCGCTGTCAGCAACGCAAGCGCAAGCAGGCCGCCTCGGCAGCTGCCTGTGATAACCCGCCTGTGCCGAACGCCGGCGCACGCCATCCAAAGTGCCTTATACCCATTGAATCGCCGACGATAGCCATGGTCAGCAAGGCATTCTGAGAACACCGTCACAGGCACAGTGACCAATACGACGATCAGTCTGGCAAGAAAGTTTCCGGAAGAGCCGACATTATGGCGTTCAGATCAGCCGGAGCAGCGCCCGCCACCCAGCACACAGAATCGTGCGCAATGGGGATGGTTCAGGGCCACAGGCTTGAGACTCTCCTTGAGCGTGCCACCCAGGGAAAACTCGGCTTCGTAGGGCAGGAGCGTGCAGGCGACCACCTCCGCCGCGCTGGCCCCCCGGCGCCGGACCACCATCCGGGCCGTGGCACACATCATGTCTGCCGGGTTCACATCGAGGATGCCCCAGCAGTCCGTCGTGATTTCCGGCACCTCGGCGGAGCCGTCCATCTCGGGAAAGAGCACCAGCGCGTTCGGATCCTGCGCATCCAGATCGATCCCAAGACCGTTGAATAGCGCCGCGAATCCTTCCCGAAGCCCAGCCTCCGTATCTCCCCAACGGGTGCGGGCCGCCACATGCAGCCTGAAGCCATTCTCCGCGAGCCAGACCAGCCCATCCAAAGTCGGTCGCCAGGATCGCCGGCCCCGCTCTTCTTCGTGCAGGGCGCGATCGAAGTGATCGATGGAAACCCGCACGGTCAGCAGTTCCGGATAGCGGTCGTTCAGGCTCGCCAGGCCAGCCGCCAACTTCATCATCGGCCGCATGGCGTTGGTAAGTACCAGCACCTGTGAACCCGCGGCCAGGCAGTCCTCCAGGATCTCCAGGATCTCCGGATTCATGAACGGCTCGCCGCCGGTGATGCCGATCTCGACAACCGGCAGCGCCTCATCGCGTATCTCAGTCAGAATGGCGCGCACATCTTCCCGGCGCAGGTAGGCCAGCCTGTCGTTTTTCGGGCTCGACTCGATGTAGCAGTTCTCGCAGGTGAGGTTGCACAGCGTGCCCGTGTTCAGCCAGACGGTGGACAGCGGCCCTGGTGACACGCTCGCCCGCGTCTCGCCTTCGGCTGTCAGCAGCGGGTCGGTAAATCTCGCCCGTTGTTTTGCAATCATCTGCATGCAGGGTCAGACATCCTGAATGGGAAAAAGCTCCGGCTCGGGGTGATATTCCCCGGCGCAGATCATGTCAGGTATGCTCATCGATCGGCAAATGCGGGGGAGGAGCAATTGTCCGAGGTACTTACCAGGAAGACGATCTACGCCCATGGCTCACTCGGTCTGCCGCTGGCCGTGATCGGCTATCCACTGTCTATATGGATTCCCGCCCACTATTCGGGCGGCCTGGGTATCAGCCTGGCCGCCGTGGGCACGATCCTGATGCTGGCCCGGTTGACCGATGTGATCACGGACCCGCTCATGGGCGAGATCTCGGATCGCTGGCGAACACGCATCGGCCGGCGCCGACCGTGGCTGCTGATCGGCGCGCCGGTGATGATGCTCGGCGTCTACAAGCTGTTCATTCCGGAAGAAGGAGTCGGGCTCACCTACTTCCTCGTCTGGCTGACCACCTTCTTCCTCGGCGCCACCATGATCGGTCTACCGCACCGGGCCTGGGGCGCAGAACTTTCACCCGACTACCATCAGCGCAGCAGAGTGACCGCCGCCCGGGAAATCTACGTGCTCCTCGGACTGATGCTGGCGGCTGCAGTGCCCATGATCATCGAGATCCGCGCCGATGGCGGCACCGGCGTTGGCCAGGTGTTCAGCACCCTCTGGAGCGACGCCATCGGCGCTTTCTCCGGCGACTTCCGGGACAAGACGGTGGTGGATCGGGCCACGTTGACCGGGCCCGTGCTGGCCGGTCTCGCCTGGACCATCATTCTGGTGCTGCCGTTCTGCGTCGCCATCGTGCTCACCATGGTGAAGGAACCACCGCCGGTGGACGGCGAGAAGCGCCCGAGCTTCCGCGAAGGGCTGAAGCTGGTGCTGAAGAACGGTCCCATGCTCCGCGTACTGCTCATCGTGCTGCTCGTCCAGTTCGGAGAGTCGTTCAGAAATGCGGTCTCCCTGTTCTTCATCCGCGACATCGTCGGCGTGCCCACCATTGGCGCGGCCTACTTCTTCTATTTCATTGCCGGCCTGGGCGCCATCCCATTCTGGCTCTGGCTCGGCCGCAGCATCGGCAAGCATCGCGCCTTCATGTGCACCCTGATCACAGTGGCTTGTGTCTCCGCCGCCAACCTGCTGCTCGACTACGGCGACTACCTGCCCTTCTTCCTGTTGTTCGTCATCAAGGGGTTCTGCTTCGGCGGCCTGCAGTTCCTGCCGATCGCCATGCTGGCAGACGTGGTGGACGTGGATGCCGCCAGGAGCGGTGGCCGTCGCGCCGGCACCTACTTCGCATTCCTCGGCTTCACGGAGAAGATCGCCATCGCCTTCGGCACCGGCGTCTCGCTCAACATCGTCGGCCTGCTCGGCTTCGACCCTGCCGGCGGCATCGCCGCGAGCACGGATATCGGCGTGCTGTCGCTGCGACTGGTGTACTGCCTGGGCCCGATCGTCTTCTACGGCCTGGCCTTGAAGCTGATCTGGAACTACCCGCTCACCCCCGCCCGGCATGCAAGGCTGCGGGAACGGCTCGAACGCCGGGCCGCGCGGCTGGGCGGGCAACCGGCGGCCGCGGACGCGATTGCTCAGCAGCCATGAGGAAATCGCCATGAAAGTCAGCCGCCTGGCCGCGCCTCTCGGTGCGGTGATAGAAGATCTGGACGTCCGCGATGTGGACGACGCCACATGGGGCGAACTGAACGAGCTTTTCTGTGCGCATCACGTGCTCGTCTTCCGCAACCAGACTCTGACGCCCGCCGATCACATGGCCTTCGGCCGCCGCTGGGGGGAACTCGTGCGGCACCCCTACGCGGGCCTGAAGGATCATCCTGAAATCATCGAGCTCACCAACCACGGCAAGCGCCGGGACGTGAACCAGCACTGGCATTCGGACATGAGCTACAACGAGTGCCCGCCCAAGCTCACCATGCTCTATGCCCTGGAAGCCCCGGAGTTCGGCGGCGACACGGCCTTCGCCAATCAGCATCAGGCCTATGCGGAACTCTCGGATGGGATGAGGCGGCTCGTTGATGACCTCCAGGCGATCCATACGGCCGAGGGCCTGGCCGGCATCTACGGCGAAGATCCGAAGAAAGCCCCTCGCGCCACCCATCCGGTGGTAAGGACGCATGACGAAAACGGCCGTCGGGCACTCTTCGTCTGCAGGGCATTCACCCAGCGGTTCGCCGACTGGACCCGGGAAGAGAGCGCCAGCGTGCTCGACTATCTCTACCGACACACCGTTCGACCGGAGTTCCAGGCCCGTCAGCAGTGGCAACCGGGCGATCTTGCCATGTGGGACAACCGCTCCGTATTGCACTTTGCCGTGCACGATCACGGCGACGATCCACGGGTCATCCACCGGCTCCAGGTAGCCGGGCCCAGGCCCGAGTAGCGGCTGAGCGAAGAGTTCATGATCGAGATCCGACCAGCATTAGAAAGCGAGATGGGCCAGATCGGCCTGATGACGAGCTATGTCTATGGCGGCGCTTTCGGCGACGGCGAGGACAACCTGACGACCCGTAACAATCGCCCGGAGTGGACACTGTGCGCCTTCGACGGATCAGCCCTGGTCGCAAGTTATGGCGCCATTCCATTCACCATGCGGGCTAACGGCCGCGCCATGGCGATGGCCGGCGTCACCATCGTCGGCACCCTGCCCGAGTACCGCCGACAGGGTTTGCTGCGCCGAATCGTCGAGCAATCCTTCAAGGACATGAAGGCGCGCGGCCAGACCGTTGCGGCCCTGTGGGCCTCACAGGCGGCCATCTACCAACGCTACGGCTACAGCCTTTGCGCCGTGCAGCGGCGCTACGAGATCGACACGGTGGACATGACCCTGCTGGCAGAGGCCGATCCGGACTACGAGGTTCGACGCGCGCCGGCCGCGGATGCCATGCCCATCCTGAAGGACCTGTATCGCACTTTCATCGCCGACCGCTCCCTCTACCTGCATCGCAGCACCCCACTCTGGCAGGCGAATGTGCTGGGTGACCGGGACGGCGAAGGTCCGGTGCACGTCGCCATCTGCAGAAACGGCGACGGCGAGCCGGTAGGTTACGCGGTTTACACCCTGCGCGAATCCAAGGTGGATCATCTGGCCCGAGGTCAGGAAATTCAGATCCGCGATCTGGTCTGGCTCGACATCGATGCCTGCCGGGCGCTGTGGGCCTTCATCGGCCGCCACGACCTGGTCGGTCGGGTCGTCTGGCCGAACGCGCCGGCCGATGATCCGGCCTGGGAGCTGTTCGCCGAGCCCCGGATGTTGAACGCCCAGGACACCGAAGGCGTGTACTTCCGCATCGTCGACGTGGCAGGCGCACTCGCCGAGCGCGGCTACGACCAGGACGGGGAGTTGGTGATCGGCGTGGGACCAGACCGTGAATCGCCCTGGAATCAAGGCAACTGGCGGCTCAGCGTCAGCGGCGGCGAAGCGGAAGTGCAGGCCAGCACGGAGCCGGCCGATGTGCAGTTCAGCATTAAATCGCTGTCCAGCGCCTTCAGCGGTTTCCGCCGAGTGGGTCAGCTGGCGAGTTGGGGACTGGCTGAGGGCGCGCCCGATGCCATAGCCAGCGCTGATGCGTTGTTCGCCACCCGGCACGCGCCGCACAGCCCGGACCACTTCTAGTGACATCCCCAATTTCAACGTCACCCATCACCACGGAGGAGCCATGAGCGAAGAGAGCAGTACTGCCGCCATCAACGCCGCCCGCGCCTTCATCGACGCGTTCAATGCTCAGGACCACGATGCGCTGGCCAATACCCTGAACTTTCCGCACGTGCGGCTGGCGAACGGCCAGTTCGTGACCATTGAGGATTCGACCACCTTCGTGAACCGCAGCCGCAAGAACAAACCGCTGCTGGAAGCAGAAGGCTGGGATCACACGGTGCTGAAAGACGTGCAGGTGGTGCACAGCGGGCCGGACAAGGTACATATGGCCCTGTCCATCGATCGCTGCCATGAAGATGGCACGGTCTACAATCAGTTCGAAACTTTCTGGATCGCGACCTGCGAAGACGGGCACTGGGGCATCCAGTTCCGCTCCAGCTATCTGATCACGAAGTAGCGACCGCAGGAATAACAGGGAAACAAACGAACAAACGAACAAACGAATGAGCGACTGGGACATCATCATCGTCGGCGCCGGCAGCGCCGGTTGCGCCATTGCCGCCCGGGCCAGCGAAGATCCGAACCGGCGGGTTCTGCTGCTCGAAGCCGGGCCTGACTACCCGGACATCGCCGCCACGCCTTTCGATCTGGTCAACAGCCACAACAACTCCTACACCGAGCACGACTGGTCGCTCGACTACGAGCCGGTGCGCGGCC
>Ga0316194_10000277_pt1 | contig 31221 bp, 24 predicted proteins | sample CroRivsedime1_MG_FD_204936 | JGI IMG/M metagenome (GOLD analysis project Ga0316194, IMG submission 204936) | Coastal sediment microbial communities from Maine, United States - Cross River sediment 1 | ecosystem: Environmental > Aquatic > Marine > Coastal > Sediment | place: USA: Maine...
GCGCCTTGTTCAAGGAAGGCAAATATCCTTATACCGACCGGATCCCGCGTAATGCCTATGAAGAAGAAAAGGCAAATCTGCAGATTGAACTCCTTAAGGTGCAGAACTGGGTCAAGCTGACGGGCCAGAAGATCGTAATCATCTTCGAAGGCCGGGACGCGGCGGGCAAGGGTGGAACCATCAAGCGGTTCATGGAGCACCTCAATCCGCGTGCGGCAAAAGTCGTCGCCCTGGAAAAGCCGACGGAACATGAAAATGGCCAGTGGTATTTTCAACGCTATATCGTTCACCTTCCCACTAAGGGTGAGGTTCTTTTTCTCGATCGGTCCTGGTATAACCGGGCCGGCGTCGAGCGCGTCATGGGCTTTTGTGATTCGGCCGAGTACCTCGAGTTCATGCGTCAGTGCCCGGAGTTTGAGCGGATGCTGGTCAATTCCGGCATCAAACTGTTCAAGTACTATTTTTCCGTGACGAAAAAGGAACAACGACGACGCTTCGCCTCCCGCATGGATGACCCGCTCAAACAATGGAAGCTGAGCCCGGTAGACAAAGCCTCCGTTGGCCTTTGGTCAGAATATACACGCGCCAAGGAAGCCATGTTCTTTTACACCGACACAGCTTCCTGCCCCTGGACGATCATCAAATCCGATGACAAAAAGCGTGCGCGCCTCAACTGCATGCAGCACTTCCTGAGCAAACTGGACTATCCGGACAAGAATCTGAAAGTGGTTAATGGCGCCGATCCGCTGATCGTGGGTTCACCTTCCCAGGTCATCCGCAAGGATGTGCACCTCGATGCCTGGCCCAACGAGTAAGAGAGCCTCAACCTCTAGCCGACCAGGATATCTTTGAGTACTTCGCGGGCTTTTTCGTGGTCAAGCGTTTCCAGTGCGACCAGGCCGGTTTTTTCGTCCTTGCTGACGATGTGCATGCCGCGCACATTGACGTTTTCTTCCGCCAGGCGGCGTGACAATTCAGCGAGTGCGCCAGGGTGTTTCTCCAGGCGCACCAATAGGTGTTCGCTGGCAATCACGCGGTAACCTGCGTCACTCAAAAGACGGAATGCCTCTTCGCAGCGATCCATGGTCAGGTTGATGACGGCCGTCTCCCCGACTGAAAGGCCTGCAAAATCCTGCACCGTAAAACCTTCGCGCTCCAGCAACGTAGTGACCTCCGCCAGCAAACCGGGATGGTCCTCGTGAATGATGTTCAGTGCTTTCATTGATGGGTGCCTCCTGCTTACCGGATGTCACTGATCAGCTCATCTACCTGTCGGCGTGTGACATGAGGCATGCAGATCAGGTGACTGTGTCCGTCTGCACTGGCTAATTGCCATTTTTCACGGACATCTGCCGGCGGTGTCGGGAAGACGACCGTCAGCGCTTGCGGATTTCGCCACGCCGCAATTCCCGCCTGCCGCAGTTGCTCTTCTGCATATGCTGCTGTCGACAGCGCATGTTCGGTCCTTTGTTGCATACCCTCGATGCCGAGCGACCGGATCGCATACCACAGCACCAGAGGGGTAAATCCGTTTCGTGAGCCGCTAATGGTGGTGTCGACGCTGCCAATGTAGGCCACTGAATGCCCGATTCTCTCAACATGGCCGCGCCGGGCCAACACGATGCCACAGGGGATGGGTGAACCGAGAAACTTGTGCCCTGATATCGCTATGCTGTCAGCACCGTCTTCAAAATCCCAGGCGGGTCGCGGGTTTAAAAACGCCGCATAGCCACCGCTTAGCGCGGCATCACAATGAATGTACCGGTTTTCGATAGCCAGTTCGTCCAGGATATCGCGGATCAGGGCAATATCATCCCGGCCCTCTTTCATCGTCGTGCCGATATTCGCGAAAATGATCGGCGGCGCGTCCCTTCTGATCTTCAGCGTCTCCCGCAGATCGTCATAATCCATTTCTCCGTTGGTTTGCGAGCGGATCATGATGTGCCGCATGTTCAGGAAATGCAGGTTCTTGCCAACGCTGTAGTGGCTGTCCTGGGAAAAATAGACCATGCCATCCGGAAGCAGCTCGCGGGCCAGGTACAAACCATACAGGTTGCTCTCCGTGCTGCCGTTGGTGACATACCCCCACCATTGATCCTGTGGCGCACGCGCCAGCCGTGCATAAAAAGAAACCACTTCGCGTTCAAATTCGTGCGAATTGAGCAGGTAAGTCATCGGCATAAAGGGGTCGCCAGCGTTGTTCAGGCTGAACGACAGGAATGGCGCCAGAGCACTGTAATCGAAATCAAAGGCGACCGGATAGCCGATTTCCCGGGTGGCTACGTCTTCCAGGTATTCCTGAAATTGATCAAGCTGCATCTGGTCAGGTCTTGCTAAGGTCATTCCTGTAATTTATCGCGTTTAATGCTCTAAGATGTACGTCACAGGTCAATTATTCGGGAGGCATTTGGTGGATTGGAACATTCTTTGGTGGGTTCTGGCCGTATTGGTGGTCATTGCAGGACTTGCCGGAACCGTCATTCCTGCGCTTCCCGGCGTTCCTCTCGTTTTTCTTGGCTTATTTATAGGCGCCTGGATTGGTCAGTTTGAGGCCATTGGATGGGCCACCATCGGTATCCTGGCAGTACTGTCCCTGGTTGCCTGGGTCGTAGATTTCCTGGCCGGGGCTGCGGGAGCGCGCTATCTCGGAGCCAGTTCGCGCGCTTTTTGGGGAGCTACCATTGGCGCTGTCGCCGGCATTTTCTTTGGCATCGTCGGCATGCTGCTGGGGCCGTTTATCGGTGCCGTGCTGGGAGAGCTCAGCGGGGGCAGCAACATGGTTCAGTCCGGCCGCGCCGGTGTAGGCGCATGGATAGGGATGGTCATCGCCACGGCTGTGAAACTGGCGATCGCTTTCCTGATGATCGGCATTTTCATATTCAGCCTGGGCTTCGGTCACATGGGCGTAACCGCCTGAATCATCGGTTTTTCCTGACTTTACGCCACAAAGCCCGACTAACGATCCGCAGTTTGTTTCGAGTATCAAGGCGCTTCAGATTGGTCTTGACCGCACCCAGCGTAAACCGGGTCTTTTTTGAATAATCGATACGCACATCGACGATAACGGGCCGGTTCTCGGCCATCAGGCCCAGCGCCTGCTCAATGCCCGCTTCAACCACCTCATTGCTGTCGATGGAAACGAACTCACAACCGGTGGCGGCCGCAAACGCCCGGTAATCCAGCGCACCTACCGTAGTGCAGGTCTTGCGCTGGTAAGGCATTTCCTGTGCCTGTGCTATCTGGGACAGTTCGCCGTCGTTGAATACGAACCACCCGATACCCAGCTGGTTATTGGCAGCGGTGACCGTCTCCATGGCGGTCATTAAAAAAGCCCCGTCTCCGACGATACCCACGACCTGCCGCCCTGGCTGGGTCAGCTTGGCCCCAATGGAGCCCGGCACGCAGTAGCCCATGCAATTGAAGTCGGTAGGCGAAAGATAATCGCCACCCCCGTAAATGGGCATCAGTTCAGCGGTCATGAATGTGTGATTACCGTCATCGGCCACGATGATGGCATCACGGTCGATCTGTGAACGCAATGCACTGAAAAAACGGCCGGGATTGACCCGGTCTCCGGAGTCATGTCTGAGCCATTCTTCAAGCCAGGCTGCCTTGTCAGCGGCAATGGAATCGCGCAATGACGATTCATCCCTGGCCGCGGTGGCAGTGAGCAAAGCTTCGGCCAGCGCCGGTATGGCATCTCGCGAATCCGCATGGATGGCAACAGCGGTTGGGTGATTCCGGCCGATGGCCCCCGGGTTGATATCGATATGGATCAGCGGTTCCGGCGGCTCTGCGCCATAGCTTCCGGTGCAGATTTCGGCAAAGCGTGTGCCCACGGCCAGCATCGCGTCACAGCCTTGAAAGGCATTCTGTGCTGCTGGCACGGACGCCGGACCAAAACCCATGCCTGTATGCAAAGGATGGTCCGCCGGAAAAGCGGCCAGGCCCTGCAGCGTCGTGGCAACCGGCGCATCCAGATGCTCGGCGATCCGGCGGATATCTTCGCTGACATGGCGTGCGCCCCAGCCCACAAAAATACCGGGACGGCTCGCTTCTGACAGGATTTTGACCGCTTCTGCGATGGCAGAAGGGTCCAGCTCCGGTCTCGGGCAGCTGAACTTGAAATTCGGGACACTGTCGACCTCGCCGGCAAGCAACTGCAGGTTCGCCGGTAATTCGATGTAAACGGGGCCGGGCTCGCCTTCGATGGCCTTCAGATAGGCGCGATATACGGTGGGCACGACCTCATCGTAGCTTTCGATCTTGTAGGTTCCCTTGGTCAGCGGCCGCATCAGCGCCTGCTGATCAACGTCATGAAGCTGAAAACCCTGCTTCATATCATTTCGAACGCCACCGGAAATGATCAGCATCGGAATTCCGTCCAGAAACGCCTCACCGATACCGCTCATGGCATGAGTCAGGCCAGCGGCGGGGACGACCACCAGTACGCCAACCGAATCGGACACGCGACTGACTGCGTCCGCCATGAATGCAGCACCCCCTTCGTGGGTAACCAGCAGCGGCAAAATAGAGTCCGACGCTTTCAGCTCATCATAAAGTTCGATGTTGTGAACACCCGGAATACCGAACGTGTAGCGCACGCCGATCTGTTCTAATGCCTGGCGAACCAGCCAGGCCGCTGTTTTTCTCATCTCATCTCAACACGAGTACATTGGCCAGCCAGAGAAACAGCCCCATGCTGACCACGTCGGTAGCCGTTGTCAGAAAAATGCTTGATGCCGTGGCCGGGTCTGCCCCAAATCTTTTAAGGGTCAATGGCACCAGCACACCGGTGACGCCACTGGCCACGCAGGCGCCTGTCATTGCAAGAAACACCACGAGGCCCAGGACCACGGGTTGATCCGCTCCGGAATAAATCGCGTATGCAATCATCGCAATCGCTGCTACCACCCCTACGACGGCTCCATTCAGCGTGCCCAGCAGCGTTTCCTTGATCAGCGCTTTATGAAATACACCCGGTTTGAATTCATCCAGGGTCAATCCGCGAATGGTCACGGCCAAAGACTGGCAGCCCGTATTACCGGATTGGCCCGCCAGTACAGGCAGGAATGCGGCGAGCACCACCACTTGTGCGATCGTGTCTTCGAACAGGCTCACCACGAATGCGGCGACGAACGCTGTCACCAGGTTGATCTGCAGCCAGGGATGGCGCATTTTGAACGAGTCATGCCATTCCGTCGTGGCATGTTCTTCCTTGCCGACACCCACCATGCGGCCGGCCTGGGCACTGATCTCGAAATGCTGGTGCTCAAACAGCATGTAACCCTGCACGAGTCCCAGCAAAATGCCGTTTGAATCACATACCGGGTAAACCGGGTAATGGCGGTACACGACTTCTTTCATGGCATCCTGGACAGTCATGTCCGGCTGCAGGTAAAACGGATCGGGAAGCATCACGGACTGCAACTCGTCCTCCGGGTCGGCCAGTAACAGGTCCCGCATCACCAGCACACCCATCAGGCGGCCGTCATCACCGACAACGTAAGCGTAGGTAATCAGTGCTTCATGCACCCAATCGCGCAACTTTTCCACAGCTGACTCGACCGTTTCGGTCGGCTTGACCCTGGCCACCGCCGGCTCCATCAATCGTCCGACACTATCCTGCGGATATTTCTGTGCTACTTTCCAGGGATCTCCCACGTGCTCCCCCGCCAGCGGCACGATATTATGGCGACGGTCCTTGGGGAACCGCAAAAGAATACGATAAGCCGGTGCGGGATGAAGTTTCTGCAATACAGCGCCAACCGTTTCATCGCTTTCTTCCAGCAATATCTGGGCCACATCCAGCGGCGCCCGCCGTTGCGCTTCAAGGACCAGGTAGTCCAGTTTGTCCTCTGGCACAGTGGATACGGGTTGATTCATAGTGCTTACCTCATCCTTTAGATTCGTTACGGCCTTGTAATGGCAGAGCGTTAGTCTACCTGTTTCTGGATGAAATCATCATCTGTTTCAAGGTGGCCGCGTCATACAGGCTCAGCGTGTAAACGGCGTGATCCCCACTGCTTCGTACAGGCGGGCAGGTTCATACCACCGGCCACCCTTGAATACTGCGAGTGGTTGGCGCACCGCGCTGATATCCTGCAACGGATCCGATGCCAGCAAAACGAAATCGGCCTGCTTGCCAACACTGATTGAACCCGCTTCGGCCGCCATACCCATCACGCTGGCGGATCCGAGCGTGGCAATTCGCAACACATCAGCATTGCTGATCCCGGCCTGGCGATACAGTTCCAGCTCACGGTGCAGAGTGAACCCAGCCATCGCATCGGTGCCGGCCACCAGCGGCACACCAGCATTGTGTAACCGGGCAATCATGTTTAGCAATGCGTCTGCTGAACGCGCGTACCGGGCGGCATTATCGTCTGTGATGTCCAATTCCCCGGCCAGCATGCCTCGCCGCACGGATGGGGGCATGTGGCCAGCAACCATGGCGTAGGACGGGTCCAGCACGCCCGAACGGTGACGGAACATGCTGTCAAAAATAGTGACGGTCGGGTCGACTACCACGCCCTTTTCTTTCAATAATGCGATGAACTCATTCACCGCCGGCCCATTCAAGTCAAGGTCACCGGCTTTTTCAGCGACCAGCGAGAACCTCAAGGGTGTACGGGTATCATCCTCGGGGCCGGCCAGGAAATTCAGAAACAGCATATTGATATGCTGGATTTCATCAAAGCCGTCAAGAACGGCCTGTTGCGTGGTCATGAATGAAGGAATATGCCCGGAAAGCCGCATGTTCCTGCTGTGAATCGCTTCGGCCAGTGGCGTCACCCAGGCGGGGTCGATCGAAGAGTAAATCTTGATCTGTGGATATCCCGCCGCAGCATAGTCGTCAACCATTTTGAGGGCGTCATCCAGGCTTTCGGCCAGGCTACCGGTCGGCGCGGAATAAGGACTCTTGCGGTCGATAAAGCCGGCGGCAGTGGACCAGGGACCGATCACTTCGCCGTTATCGAAAGACGCCCGTATCTGTGTCAAACGCTGCGGTTCGTTTCCGAGGTCCCGCACGTGCGTCACACCTGCCGCAATTTGCAACAGGCCGTCGGCAAGCGAAAGGTGGGTATGCATATCCCATAACCCCGGAATCAGCACCTGCCCCTGGCCGTCGATGATGCGGGGCTGCAGGTCGCCATAAACCGGCAGATCTATACCCTTGTCCTCTGCCACCTTGACGATCTTTCCGTCGCTAACCGCCACGAGTTGCTTTGGCTTCAGTATCCCGTTTTCTACATCAACGACCGAGACGTTTCTGATCAACCAGTTGGACGGAAGTTCCGTCGTCAAGGCTTTCGCCAGCTCGCGATGATATTTGTTCTCTTCGCGATCCTGAATCTCTTGCAAGACCGGCAATATGGCACTTTCGCCCCGGGGCGCCAGGCCCATCCAGCCCCCGCTCAACGCATACAGTTCACCGTCCCGGTCCAGCCAGATGTATCGCGGCGTGAGGTCCAGACCACTGATCGCATACAGCACGGCATTTTCGTGCTCTGCGACTTTTTGTATACCCGCATTGCCTGCAGGCAACAAATCCACTTGTCCGGTCTCAGACCCCAGCAGTACGCGCGCCAGCAGAGCCAATTGCTCCAGCGTACCTTCACTTGCCCAGTAAAAGGGCCCTTCTTTGGCTTCGCCTTGTTCAAGCGTGCTGCGCCAGGAAGCAACCCCGCCCGTGACAGAGAACGCCTCATCCGCCGGAGCACCCATATACGAATGACCGCTGACACGCAGGGAAACCGGCATGCCATCCTCGCCGGTTCTGATTTCCTCGTGTATTTTCGGCCCCCGGCCCCGGTCATTGAACTCGAACTCGGTGACACGGGTTCCGTCATCCCTGATCAAGCGGACATGAGAGCCCGATACCTTGCCCGCGGTGAGCCAATCGTAATGCCGCAATTCGTCTGCCTGACCGACAGCGGGAAAAAGCATGACCAGGCTCATGCTGAAGGCTCGTGCTGTGGAAAGAGTCGTAGTGTTCTGACGCATCAGGGCCTCCGGCGCGATACAGCTAAAAGTGTGTTCAGCGAAGCGGTTGCAGTTCCCGTTTCAATGATTCAAAGTCTCCCGCGATGCTGCTGGACAGGACTTTTTCATTCCTGACGGCTTCGAGTTCGGGCGGCAACGGCACCAGGATATCGAGCGTGTTCTCCAATACTTCCAGGAACTTGGCCGGATGCGCGGTGCACAGGAATACACCCTCTTCGTCCTCTTCGAGCCTGCTGTCGAGCGCGGCCCAGGCAAGGGCTGTGTGGGGGTCCGCCAGGTAACCCTCTGCGTAAAGCTTGCGAATGGCGATGCGGGTTTCTTTATCATCCAGGGAAAGCGATGACAACAGGATTTCCAGGTCCAGACCGTGCCGGCTGCCCAGTTCAAGGACCCGCGGAAAATTATTGGGCAGGGAAATATCCATCGCGTTGGTAATGGTGGCCACCGTGGGATTGGGGTCCCACTGCCCGGAAGCCAGGAACCGCGGCACTGTGTCATTCGCGTTGGTTGCTGCGATGATTCTTTTGTAAGGCAAACCAATGGCACGGGCGATCAGTCCCGCCGTGACATTGCCAAAATTACCACTGGGTACGCTGAATACCGTATTGCGAACATTCGACACGGCTGCCGCAGCCTCGAAGTAATAACACACCTGGGCGAGCAGCCTGGCAACGTTGATCGAATTGGCCGAATTCAGGCCCAGATCCTGCTTCAGTGCCTCGTCCTCAAACGATTGTTTCACCAATTGCTGGCAGGTGTCGAAATCGGAATCGACCGCCACGGTGTGAACATTGTCGCCCAGCGTGCAGAACAGCTTTTCCTGTAAGGGCGATATTTTGCCTTTGGGATACAGGATGACCACCTGGATATTGGGCTGCCGATAGTAGGCGTGAGCGACTGCAGCGCCGGTATCACCAGACGTGGCCGTCAGGATAGTCATTGGGCCGCCATCATGAAACTCGGCAAGGCACCGGGCCATAAAGCGCGCACCAAAATCCTTGAATGCCAGGGATGGTCCATGAAACAGTTCCAGCGCGCTGACACGCTGATCCAGCTCAACAACCTCGATTGGAAAATCGAAAGCCGATGTAACCATCTCCCGCACCGTGGCCTCGTCCAGTTCGTCGCCGATCAGGTGGTTAAGTATGGCGGCACTGCGCGAAACAAAGTCTTCGGCGAGCAATGCCTCGACATCAGGCAGCGTTTCAAACCGCTCAGGAAAATAAAGGCCCTGGTCCCGGCCCAGGCCCTGCAGCACGGCTTGCCTGAAACTGACCCTGTCGGCCGGATGTTTGATATTGATTAACTGCATGCTAACGCTGACTCCTAATCGATGCTGCGGGCGCCACCCAGGTCTGCCCTGCAAATATGCACAAACCCCTGATCGTTCTTGACGTAATGTTCAGCCAGCCAGTTTTTGACTCTGTCCGCGACGATGTGGTCATCGACGAGGGCAAACAGGGTTGGCCCGGACCCTGAAATTCCGACGGCCAGTGCCCCCTGGTCCGCCAACGCTGACTTGGCTTCGTCAAACCCGGGTAACAGGCTGCGCCGGTAGGGTTCAGCAATCAGGTCAACCACACAGCTTGCGGCCAGGCTTGCGTTTCCGCTATGCAAGGCGTGCACAAACTCCGCAAACTGGGCGCCATGCGCAACCGCCGTTTTCCGGGGCAATTCATCGGGTAACACCGCCCGTGCATCGCGGGTCACCAGCCGGGTACCTGGCCAGCACACCACGGTTCGCCAGGCGCCGGGCCAGGGAAGAGCATATTCAGCCAGACCGCCTGGCGGACACAGGCGCAAACCGCCAAACAGGCAGGGCGCGATGTTATCCAGGTGTACTTCCCCACTGATCCCACCTTCCATCCGCGCCATCAGGTCAAACAGCTGTGACGTTCCCAGCAGATTGCCGTGGAAACGGTTAAGCGACTCCAGCGCCGCCACAATAGAGCTCGCGCTGGACCCCAGGCCGCTTCCAATCGGCAGCCTTTTACTCAGTAATATGTGCAGGGGATGGACATCATGCCCCGCCCGGTTAGCCGCTTCCTGGAAAACACGACAACACTCCATGACGACATTCTCTTCAGGGTCTGCCGGAAGTGCGTCGGCAAATGGCCCTTCCAGTTCGAGTTTCCAGTCATCGCTGATTTCCCACGGGCCAAATTCCCTTATCTGCACCAGGTCGCCCAGCAACGTGCCGTCCATCGGAGCCAGGGCAAGGCCCAGAGCATCGAAGCCAACCGAAAGGTTGCCGATTGATGCAGGTGCGTAAACTGTCAGTGAGCGCTGCATCAGTTATCCAGCGGTTGCCAAACCGTTCTTAGCAAGTCACCAAACACGCCAGCGGCAGTCACCGCCGCTCCCGCACCGTATCCACGCAAAACCATCGGGATCGGCTGGTAGTAACGCGTGTGGATAACCAGCGCATTTTCGCCATCACGAACGGCGCCCAGCGGCTTGCTCCTGGGAACTTCCTCGATCGACACTCGGCAGGAGCCATCCTCCAGTCGTGCGACATAACGCAAGACCTTGTCTTCATTCGCCGCCGCTGAAATCCGCGCGGCAAAGGATTCATCCAGTGACTCCAGCGTGCCGATCAGCTCGGAACGATCAACGTGCCCCACCACGTCCATGGGCACCACCGGCTCTACTTCAATGTCTTCCAGATCCAGCTGCAGGCCCACTTCACGCGCGATGATCAACAACTTCCTGGCGACGTCCATACCGGACAGGTCATCGCGCGGGTCTGGCTCTGTGAAGCCCAGTTCCATGGCCCTGGCCACAGCCTGTGACAGCGATACACCGTCTTCCAGCAAGCCGAAAATCATCGACAACGACCCGGACAGGATGCCTTCAAAAGTAATGAGTTCATCACCAGACCGAATCAGTCCCTGAAGAGTATCGATGAACGGTAACCCGGCGGCCACGTTAGTTTCGTAGAGAAACTTACGGAAATTCCTGGTCGCTGCAACCCTCATTTCCTGGTAATAATCATAATCGGACGTATTGGCTTTCTTGTTTGCAGCTACGATGTTGAATCCACTGTCGAGCAGGCGCACGTACTCGAGCGCCAGCTTCTCATCAGTCGTGCAATCAACGATCGTCGGGCTGAGCAAACCCAGCTTCTTGCGAATATCAACGACGTCCTCGAGCACCCAGGGCTGGCCATTTTCTGCGAGCGAGGCTTGCCAATCGGACAGGTCAATCACATCATCCGCCAGCAGCAACTGCCTGCTGTTGGCGATCGCCCGTACGCGAATATCCACGTGATGTTCCGCCAGCGTTTTCGCCTGGCGCTGAACCTGGTCCAGCAGTTCATTACCCACATTTCCACAGCCCAGCAAAACCAGGTCGATGTGAGTAGAGTGGCTGAAAAATGCGGTATGGCAGGCTCGCGTGGCTGGCTGGGCGTCTTCTCCCCGAACGACAACCGCGATTGCGCATTCGGTCGAGCCCTGGGCGATCACTTCCACGTTGACGCCGGCAGAGGATATGGCGGTCAGGAAACGCGCCGCGATACCGCGGTAATGTTTCATGCCTTCACCCACCAGGGACACAACCGCCCGGTCACTTTGCACACCGATTTCCTCGATCAGGCCATGCAGGCGCTCGAAGTGAAATTCCTCCTTCAGCGCACGTCGCGCCTTCTTTTCATCCGACTGCCGGACACACAAAGTGATGCTGTATTCCGATGACGACTGGACAATCAGCAGGATCGAGATCGATTCGCTGGCCAGTGCATCCATCACCCGGCGGGCGATACCCACCCTTCCACGAAGCCCGCCACCTTGCAGCGTAATGGAGGAAACGTCTTGCAGATGGGAAATGCCGCGAACGACCTCTGCCCGCCTGGCTTCGCTGTGCACCAGGGTCCCGGGCTTGGACGGGTCGTAGGTATTGCGGACTTCACACGGTATCTGGTTCGCTGCCAGCGGGGTCAGGGCCTTTGCGGATATGACCTTGGCGCCAAAGTATGTCAACTCCATGGCCTCGTCGTAACTGACTTCTTCCAGACAGCGCGCATTCTTGACGATGCGCGGGTCCGCGGTGAAGAACCCGTCCACATCCTTCCAGATCTGGCAAAGCCCGGCTCCGGTGGCGGCCGCTATCGCCGCAGCGGAATAATCGGTGCCGTTTCTTCCCAGCAACTGGATATCACCCTTTGAGTTACGACCGTAAAAGCCAGGCAACACCATCACCTGGCTGTCCGCCTGTAACCGCTCTTTCAGCATGGGCGCCGCGGCCTCCGTGTCCACCAGGGAGTCCAGCCAGGATTCGTTGGCCAGGGGCAATACATCGGTGTCGGACCATTGGGCCCTGAACCCCTGGTGCTGCAGTACATCCACCATCAGGCGGCTGCTGAACCCCTCACCACTGGCCAGAATCCGGGCACGTGTTTCATCGGGACACTGGCCCAGCAGACGAATACCTTCCACTCGCCGGGAGAGGATGGAATATTGTTCTTCAAGGTAGGCGCCGCCCAACGGTGTTTTGACACCCTGACCATTCAATTCATCGACAATGGCGCGCTCCCGCGCAATCGCCTCTTCCAGGTGAGGGGCGCCGCTGTCTCCTTCTACGGCGGTATCGATGGCCGCCAGCAGCAGGTCGGTCACGCCCTTCACGGCGGACAAAACGACGATGACCTGGTAATCATCGGTATACCGGCTTATGACTGCTGCACTGGCCTCAAAACCTGCCAGGTCCGCCAGTGACGTTCCGCCAAATTTTTGAACCAGCAAAGGCCGGGTTGAGTTGTTGTTATCACTCACGTGCTAAAACTCCTGTCAGTAGGCATCCTTGTGGACTGCCTTCATGGCACGACCGGAGGGGTCGTTCATTTCCTGCAACTCCTTGTCCCAGAGCACTGCTTCAGGTGTGCTACAGGCCACCGTGGGGCCACCAGGAACGGTTTGCGCGGCAGATGCCAGCGGAAAATGCTGCTCAAAAATACTTCTGAACCAGTAAGCTTCCTTGGAAACAGGGGTATTGAACGGAAAACGGCCTTCCGCCCTTTGCATCTCCGCGTCAGTGACATGCTCTTCTGCAAAGTCCTTGACCGCGTCTATCCAGCCGTATCCAACGCCATCTGAAAACTGCTCTTTCTGCCGCCAGGCAATGGATTCAGGCAGCAGGTGGCTGAACGCTTCACGCAGAATCTGTTTTTCCATGCGGCCCCCGGTAATCATCTTGTCGGCCGGATTAATGCTCATTGCAGCGTCCAGAAATTCTTTGTCCAGGAACGGGACCCGGGCTTCTACGCCCCAGGCCGACATGGATTTGTTAGCACGAAGGCAATCATAGCTGTGCAGCCGGGACAGTTTGCGCACTGTTTCTTCGTGGAAGGCCTGGGCGCTGGGCGCCTTGTGGAAATACAGGTAGCCGCCAAATATCTCGTCAGCCCCCTCTCCCGACAACACCATCTTGATGCCCATGGCGCGAATTTTCCGCGCCATGAGGAACATCGGCGTAGCCGCGCGGATGGTCGTTACATCGTAGGTTTCAAGGTGATAGATGACTTCTTCGAGGGCATCAAGCCCTTCCTGGATGGTGAAGGTGAATCCATGGTGTACTGTGCCGATGTGATCGGCCGCTTTCTGCGCCGCAATCAGGTCAGGAGAACCTTCCAGGCCAATAGCAAAAGAGTGAAGGCGTGGCCACCAGGCCGGGCTTTCCTCATGATCCTCGACACGCTTTGCCGCGTGTAATGCAGCCAGCGCCGCGGTGATGGAAGAGTCCAGACCACCAGACAAGAGCACGCCGTAAGGTACATCCGTCATCAGGTGGCTGACGACCGCTTTTTCCAGCGCATCGCGCAGGGCCAACGTGTCGGTTTCAACGTCTTTGACGTTCTCAAACTCAGTCCAGTCGCGGAAATACCATTGCTGTGGTTCTTCCTGCCCGGAACACCAGGAATGTCCGGGCGGAAATTCGTGCACCTGGTTGCATACGTCCATCAGGGCTTTCATTTCCGAGGCAACGAACAGCTGACCGTGCGCATCGTGGCCGTAATAAAGCGGAATGATGCCGATGGGGTCCCTGGCCATCATCCAGAAATCCTTTTCCTCGTCATACAGGCAAAAAGCGAACATGCCGCTGAGTTCTTCGAGAAACTCCGTTCCCTGTTCGAGGTATAGCGGAAGGATCACTTCGCAATCAGATTGTGTCCGGAAGCCATACTGACCCACAAACCGGTCACGGATCTCCTGGTGATTGTAGATTTCGCCGTTAACCGCCAGCGCCTGCAGGCCGCTTTCACTTAAAATAGGTTGGGCGCCTGTATTGACATCAACGATGGACAGCCGCTCATGCGCAAGCACCGCGGTTTCCGTGGCGTAAACACCACTCCAGTCGGGGCCTCTGTGGCGCAGTAGCCGCGATTGCTTCAAAGCCATTTTTCGGACCAGTTTTGGGTCCTGGCGCAGTTCAAGTACGCCGAATATCGAGCACATCAGGAATCCTTGTCCACCAATTCAGGGTAACCCTTAATGTTAAGCCTTAAGCGCTTGTGAGCCAAGCACAAAGAAGCCGGTGAACAGGATTTCAGTGGGTCAGCAGCGCCTCCAGTGCAGCAAGGGCTTCATCATCATCTGAGTTGGCCAGCCAGAACAGGGCCAGCCGCCTGATTTCGCGTGGCTGGTCGGGACTTTGCGCCAGTTCAAGCAGCATCTGCGTGCCCTGGCTTCCCGGGAGCTGTGAAACAGCGAATATGGCCTGGTTCAGGACCTCTTCGTTATTCTCATCAGCCAGCACGACCTTCAGCAACTCTGCCGCCTGCTCCGGATGTTCTTCAGCCATCCAGAACAGGGCGTTTCCCCGCTGTTCCGGATCCGGATCATTCCGGCTGATTTCAACCAGTCGGGCAAGTGCCTCGGTTGTCCCGTTCTGGGCCAGTGCGAAATTGATGTGCCGGCGAGTATCACCTTTTGGTAATTCGTCCAGCAAGGCCTCTAGTGCCTTGACGCCTTCATCGCCTCGGGCTTCACCAAGCCAGAAAATCGCCTCCTCGGACAGTTCGCTGTCCGTATCCATGGCAATCTCGTGCAGGATCTGCGTCGCTTGCGGGCTTTCATGCAGTGCAGTGATGTACAGCGCGGAGTCCCTGGCATCCCGCCTGCCGTTGCGTGCAACACTTTCCAGCCAATTGAGACTGGCCTCTGCATCGGTGCTGCCAATCCACATCACTTCTGCGCCTGCGCCATCCACCGGACAGGCCTCTCCCATCACACGGAGTGTCTTCACAATGCCTTCGCTGACACGGGCATAGGTAATCACTTCGCCCACCACTGCAGAATCCGAACGGGCGCCATAACTCTGGTGATCTCCCTCCAGGCTGCAGCCCGCTTCCAGACTGCTATTCCATTTACCTTTCCAACAGCATGGTGAGCGCGTGCCTTCAACGACCGGCATGCTGAAAGCCAGCCAGCCATTGGACATCTCCTGGATCGCCGCGGCCGGGTCATCCAGTGCTGAACGGTCATCAAGGGTTGCGTTCGTCAGGGCCCCGGCCTGGGCCCAGGCGGTTCCACTCAAAACAGTCAGCGCCAGCGCAGTTATCCACGTCTTCATCCGTTTTTCTCCAGCATGTCGAACAGGTATTCATCGGCTTCTTCCGAATCCATGATGGTCAGCATCTGCATCATCTCGCGCTTCAGCTCCGGGTCTTCTTCCGCCTTCAACAGGCGGAGCAGCGCTTCAGGATCTTCCATGATCATCATCGACTGGATGATGGCTGATTTCTCTTCTCGGGAGGCCTTCGGATATAGACTGACCAGGTGGTCTGCGACTTCGTCACCATCACTGATGGCCAGGCTCTGTATGGCTGCTGCCCGCAGGTCTGCATCCTGCTCGGTCTGCAGTACTCTCATCAGGCCGTCGGTATCCTCGGCGATGGACATGGCCTGGAGTATGGCTACGCGGGATTCACGGGAGGTCATATTGGCGTAGAGCTCACCCAGTTCCTCAGTTGCTTCCATGATTCCCAGCACCTGGATCGCCTGTCTTTGCAGTTCCGGGTCCTGCTCTGTTCTCAGTATGGTCAGCGCCAGTGGCTTGGCCTCGTCCATGATAGTAAGTGCTTCGAGGATGGTCGACTTTTCCTCTGCGGTAACTGCATTTTCATACAATATCTGCAGAAGCTCCGCGGCACCGTCATCATCTTCCATCGCGATGCCGTAAATGGCTGCCCGGCGCAGTTCCGGATCGCTTTCTTCCGCCAGGATCTGCTTCAACATCACGCTGTCACCGGCGATGGACAATGACTCGATGATCGCGACCCGGGTCTCCCGGTCCTGCACCGTGCCGTAGAGTTCCTGCAATTCGGCCGACGCCTCCATCGTACCCAGGATATGAACGGCGTTGCGTTGCATCTCCGGATCCTTGCCGTTGCGGGCGAATTCGAGCAGTGCGCCCCTTGCTTCGGGGGCATCATTGACCGCCAGGACGAACAATGCGTCCTGCCGCACCTTTGCCGATTCCGCGTTGCGGGCAAGGTCCAGTACCAGGGGCATGGCACGTTCCGGGTCGCGGTCCATCAGCTGAACCAGGGCGAACAGGCGGAGTTCATCGTCCATCAGCGAGTCGTTGCCGGCTACCTGCTCAATTGATTTTTCGGGGTCCTGGTGCTCGATTCGCAGGGCCTGGCCTTCCTTGATCCAGTTACTTTCCGGGTGCTTGCGCTCGAGCTGGCGCAGTTCGCGTTCTGCTTCTTTGGCCCGGCCAGCCTTGTACAAGGCATAGGCCCGCCAGTACATGGCCGCGTCGGCCTGGCTTTTGTCGTCCTGAATGGCCTGTTTGAACTGGCCAGCAGCTTCCATCCATTGTTGTTCACGCAGGGCTTTCTGCCCTTCGTCATAGGGGGTTTGCGCCAGTACAGCCGTGGTCAGCAGCACCAGTGCAAGCGCGGTACGTTTCAACAGGGTTTTCATCGGCATGGTGGTTTCCTTATGTCGAAATCTGGGGTTGTTTGAGTTGCTGGCTCATCACGCGAACCCGGAACAGCAGGGTGTCTCTTACTTCCTGCTGCATTCGGTTCATCGTCTCGGGAGACGCCTTGTGCGCCTCGTAGGCCAGCTCGATCAGCAGCGGTTCCAGGTCGGCAAGGAATTGTGCCAACTGGTGTTTGCCCTGGTCAGCGGCCGATATGCGGTAGAGGCGATTCGCCACCAGCATGTCGGTCGCCCTTTCCGCTTCGGTAGATGAGGTTTCAGTACTGTTGGCAAACTGGGTCAGCGTCAGGTTGAGTTGGTCCAGGTGGCCGGAAACCGAAGTCGTCAAAAATCGTCCCGTATCCATATCGGACACAGCAACCGTCGGCAGCAGATCATTCACAGAAGGCGCGAGATCATCCGGTGGGCTCGCCTGGCGCCCCAGCATGAAAGCCAGACTGGCCACCAAAGCCAGGGACAGTGCACCGGCCAGGCTGAACCTGGGTTGCCTCAGCCCGGACAGCCAGGCTTTCCAACCCGGGGCTGCCGGTGAATGTTCCGGTGTCAGACGTGACTCTATCTGTTGCCACACGTCCGATCCGTAGTCATCACCGCGAGCCGGCGGTATCAACTCGTCGATTCGCCGCAGTTGCGCGCTCAATGCTTCAAAGCGCCGCGACAGTTCGGGTGAACGGGCGACCTCGGCGGCCAGTTCGGGGTTCTCGTGATCACCGTAGTACAACAGCGTCAGGTCATCATCTGTGATGTGGTTCATGTTGTCACCAGTGGAGCGAGTTCGACGCGCATCTTTTTCACCGCGCGAAAAACGGCCTGCTTGCAGGCGCTTGAACTCAGGTTGAGTATCTGTGAAATTTCCTTGATCGAGTGCCCTTCGAAATGCCGCAGCATCAGCGCGGCACGCTCGGTCTGACTCAGGTTCATCATGGCCGCACGGGTTTGTTCCTGAACATCGATCTGGATATCGTGCTTTGGACTGCTCGATCCGGCCGCCAGGTGCTCCAACTGGGGTTGCGCGGTTTCATGTTGCGCTACCCGTGACTGCTTTCGCAGGTAATCCATCGCTGTGTTAACCGTGATGCGGTGCAACCAGGATCGGAATCCCGACTGCATGCGGAAGTCCCCGATTTTGCGCCAGGCCTTGATAAAAGCTTCCTGCACGATGTCATCCGCCGCGCTTTCGTCACCGCACAGGCGCCAGGCCAACCGAAACATCGCATGGCTGTGTTCCAGCACCAGCTCTCGAAAAGCCGCACGGTCGCCCGCGGCGGCCTTTCGAATGATTTGTTGTTCTGCCCTGGTCATTTCAAAAGTATAGACGGGCGCTTACCCGGTTTGGTTAGCAAAGAAGCGGGAAATTCCGTGGCGCATAGGAGCAGGAAGGCGAAACTCCAAAATGCTGGCCGGTTGGCGAAGCCAGAGGCCAGCCCAATCCTGCCGTCAAGCGAAGCCGCCTTCCGGCAAAGCCGGAAGCAGGGAAGCGCGACTCCCTTATTTCATGCCTTTCTGAAGCTCCATCAACGCCTCGCTGCCCGGATTGAGTCGCTCGTAGTCCATGGCTTTGAGCGGCATGGACGTGGTGCGGGACTGTGAATGCATGTCCGTGACGTTCTGGTCGATATACAGCAGTCCGGTCACGATTTCGCCGTGAGCACGATGACGCTCCAGGTATCCCAGTGCATTGTTCCGACGGGTAGGATCGTAGTCCGGGTCCACCTTCCGCAGCAGGATGGTCGAGCCATCATGCAATCGTACCGGATGCGTGTCACCGGCGTAGTAGCTGGCCTTTATTTCAGCCCGTGGGGAAATCAGGTCAGCTTCAACCGCGCGCAGCTTGTGGTCCCGGATATAGGAATAACTCTTGGTGGAGCCTTCGTGATCGTTGAAGGTCACGCAGGGCGAGATCACATCGAGTACCGCGCAACCCGGGTGGGCAATGGCCGCCTTTATCAACGGCACCAGTTGCTCGCGGTCGCCCGAAAAACTGCGTCCCACGAAGCTGGCCCCCATGGAAATGGCCGTGGCAACCGTGTTGATGTTCTGCATCTGGTTGACCTCGCCTTTCTTGGAGGTGCTGCCGGCATCGGCAGAGGCAGAAAACTGGCCCTTGGTCAGCCCATACACGCCATTGTTCTCAATCAGGTACAACATGTTGACGTTGCGCCGGATGACATGACCGAACTGGCCAAATCCGATCGACAGCGAATCACCATCACCCGAAACACCAATACCTACCAGGTCGCGATTGCCGGCCAGTGCGCCAGTGGCTACAGAAGGCATCCGGCCGTGCACGGAATTGAAGCCATGTGCGCCATGAACGAAATACGCAGGTGTTTTTGATGAACAGCCAATACCGGACATCTTGATCAATTGTTCCGGTTGAATCGACATCTCCCACAAAGCCTGTACCAAAGCGGCGGTAATGGAATCGTGTCCACAGCCGGCGCACAGCGTAGACAATGCGCCCTCGTAGTCGCGAAGGGCCAGCCCGATTTCATTGACTTTCTGTCCCGGGAGATTGATTTTAGGCCTGGCGAAGGTCATGCGACGGCTTCCTTTTTGAGTTTAAGGTGCCTGGTTACACCCTGGAACACACATTCGCTGGGAATGGGCAACCCGTTGTAATGCAGGATGGAGACCAGCCGATCCGCAATATCATTGGCTTCAAGCATCAGCAGGGATTTCATCTGCGCGTCCCGGTTCTGCTCCACGACGAAAATCGTGTCGTGCGACTGCAGGAATTCAACCACCTCGGCGCTGAACGGAAAGGCCCGGATCCTGAGGTAATCAAGGTGTACTCCTTCCGCTTCCAACCGGTCTCGTGCTTCGATAACGGCTCCATCGGAACTGCCAAACGCCAGGATGCCCAGGCTGGTTTTTCGATTGGCCTTGCTCAGGACGGCGTCGGGGACCATGGTTTTCGCCGTTTCCCACTTGACCAGCAGGCGGTCCATGATGTCCTGGTACTCTTCCGAGTCCTCTGTATACGCACCGTAACGGTTATGACCCGATCCGCGGACAAAGTAGGCTCCCTTGGGATCCTCACCAGGCAGCGTGCGGTAAGCAATTCCGTCACCATCCACGTCGAGGTAGCGAACAAAACGGTCCATTTTTGCAAGATCCTCCGGGCCCAGCACCTTGCCACGGTCCGGCCGGTAGCTGTCGTCCCAGGTCAGTTCCGGCACCATCCAGTCATTCATACCAATATCCAGATCGGATGCCAGGAACACCGGGGTTTGCAGGCGTTCCGCCAGGTCGAATACCGCCACCGCCATTTCGAAACATTCGTGCGGATTCGCAGGAAACAGGATGGGGTGCCGGGTGTCGCCGTGCGAAGCGTAGGCGCACAGCATCACGTCACATTGCTGGGTGCGTGTCGGCATGCCGGTGGAAGGCCCGACGCGCTGAACATCGATAAATACGGACGGGATCTCTGCGTAATAGGCAAAGCCAATGAATTCGCTCATCAGGGAGATGCCGGGGCCCGACGTGGGCGTAAACGCCCGTGCACCCACCCAGTTGGCGCCAATGACCATGCCGGCCGCCGCCAGTTCATCCTCCGCCTGGATAATGCAGAACAGTTTGTCCCCGCTTTCCGGGTCCATCCTGAATCTTTGGCAGTAGTCGGAAAAGCTGTCCATCACGCCAGTGGATGGTGTAATGGGATACCAGGCGCCCACCGTTGCGCCGGCGTAAAGACACCCAAGCCCGGTAGCTTCGTTACCCGTGATAATGATGTTTCCGCTGTTGTCCCCCATGGTTTCGGCGCGTGCAGGCAGGGGGCAGGTGAAGTTTTCCTTCGCGTAGTCGTAGCCCAGCATGATGGCCTTAAGGTTGCTGTCGATCAGCTTGGGTTTGCTGGCAAAGGTTTCCTCCAGCAGCTTCTTTATGACGTCAAGGTCGATATCCATCAGCGCGGCCAGAGCGCCCACATAGGCCACGTTTTTCATCAGTATCCTGATACGCGCCACGCTGAACGCCTCGTTACACATTTTCGACAACGGCACGCCCAGCACCGTTATGTCCTGGCGGTATAACTGCCGGTCCCGGGGCCAGGTGGAGTCGTAAACCAGGAAACCGCCGGGGCTGACTTCATCCAGGTCTTTCTGGTACGTCTGTGCATTCATCGCCACCATCACATCGACCCGGCCGGATGCCGACATGTAGCCGGCGTGATTGGCACGGATTTCATACCAGGTGGGCAGGCCCTGGATATTGGACGGGAACAGGTTCTTTCCGGTAACTGGAACACCCATCCGGAACAGGGCTTTCATCAACAGCCCGTTGGCACTGGCGGAACCGGTGCCGTTGACCGTGGCTATTTTCAGGACAAAGTCGTTTATCCGGCTTTGCGTTGCTGGCATGGGCGTTCACCACTTTCGGGGCCGTTGGCATAATCCGCGGCCTTGGGAAATTTAAGCAGCGACTTCTGCATATCCCATGCAGCGGTCGGGCAGCGCTCGGCGCAAAGTCCGCAATGAATGCAGAAATTCTCGTCCTTTACCATAACGCGGGTGGTCTGCTTCAGTTCACCGGATACGAACAAGGGTTGCTCGTGTTCCAGCACCGGCGCCTTCAGGCGTTTGACCAGGTCATCCTTGTCACCGTTGGAAGTGATGGTCAGACACTGGGTCGGGCAAATGTCGAGACAGGCATCACACTCGATGCATAAGGAATCGGCAAAGACGGTTTGTATGTCGCAATTCAGACAGCGCTCGACTTCCTGCGCGGTCTGCTCAGCATCGAAACCCAGTTCGACCTCCTTACCCAATTCCGCGAACCTCTGCTCCAGCGGCACATGCATCATTTTGCGGCGGGCGGCCGGGTCGAACGTGCTGGAATAGCTCCACTCGTGCATACCCATCTTGCGGCTCTGCAGGTTCAGCAGGTCGGGCAGACGATCATGCAGTGATTCACCCTGGCAATGGCGATGGATTGAAATCGCGGCCTGGTGAGCGTGTTCCACTGCCCAGATGATGTTCTTGGGGCCAAACGCGGAATCCCCGCCGAAAAAAACACCGCCGCGGGTGGATTCATAGGTCGTTTCATCAACCATGGGCTCTTCCCATGGATTGAATTCAATGCCGAGGTCACGCTCGATCCATGGAAAAGAGTTTTCCTGCCCGATGGCCAGTATCACGTCATCGCACGGAATAAAGACTTCGCCAGTAACGCTCTGATCCTGGATGCGTCCGTTCTCGACGGTGTATTCCATCAACTCGAACGTCATTCCCGTGAGTTTACCGTTCTCAACGACAAATTCTTTCGGAGAATGATTGACCACGATTTCGACATTTTCCTCTTCGGCGTCTTCCAGTTCCCAGACCGAAGCCTTGAAGAACTCTCGCGGTTTGCGCGCCATGACCTTGACGTCTTTTGCACCCAGCCGCAGTGATGTGCGACAACAATCCATGGCCGTATTGCCGACACCAATAATCAGCACTTTCTCACCGATGGAATCAATGTGTTCAAAAGCCACTGACTCGAGCCAGTCGATTCCGATCTGAATATTTTCGGAGTCGTAGCGTCCCGGCAAACGCAGTTCCTTGCCGCGCGGAGCTCCGCTGCCTACGAAAACGGCATCATAACCATCGCCCAACAAGGCCTTCATGCTTTCGACACGGTGGTTGTAGTGAATTTCTGCACCCATGCCGAGAATGTAGTCAATTTCCTCGTTCAGTACTTCGTGGGGCAAGCGAAAAGAAGGGATGTTATAACGCATCAGGCCGCCTGCCACTGACTGCGCTTCGAATATCGTGCACTCATAACCCAGCGGAAGCAGGTCGTTGGCCACAGCCAGTGACGCCGGCCCGGCACCGATCAGGGCAACTTTTTTGCCGTTCTTTTCTTTCGGCGCTTGCGGAAGCCGGTCCGTGATATCACCACGATGGTCGGCCGCGACCCGCTTCAGGCGGCAGATGGCCACCGGTTTCTCATCCATTCTGCCGCGGCGGCAGGCAGGTTCGCACGGGCGGTCGCAGACTCTTCCGAGGATACCTGGAAACACATTGCTTTCGCGATTGACCATGTAAGCATCGTCAAATCGCCCCTGGGCGATCAGCCGGATGTATTCCGGAACATCAGTATGCGCGGGACAACCCCACTGGCAATCCACTACCTTGTGAAAATAGTCCGGGTTAGATGTGTCTGTCCGTTTCATCAATGGGTTCTACTGGATTTCGCGCAAGCATAACGCTTTTAATGCCTTTTCGCATCATGCTTTGGTCTTATCTGAATTGCGGACAGCTGTTATCACTCGATGAGCTGATCGAGGCCATGAATCAGGCGGGTGACTTCTTCAGCCGAGGTGTAATGAACAAAGGAGGTTCGTATTACACCGTCTTCGGTATCAATACCCAGCGCTTCGATCAGGCGGAAAGCGTAAAAGTGCCCCACTCCAACCCCCAATTTCAGCTTCGCCAGCTTTGCGCCCAGATCCATGGAACTGAAGCCGTCAACGGTGAAAGCCACTGTCGGCGCCCGGCCTGCCGCCCGGTCCTTGCCAATTAAACGGACTTTTGGATGGGCTACCAGGTAATCGAGCAATGGCTGGAGTAATTCAGACTCTTGCTCACGAAACAGCTCACGGACGTTTGCCGCCTGTTTTTCCACAGGCGCATCGGGGTCAAAGTGGTGGGTATGCACCGCCTCCAAATAGTCCACCACGCCGTTGACCGTTGCTATTTGCGCATGGTCCGGGCCCGCCGGTGTAAAACGGGCCGCCGGAAGGGCCGCGTTAAAGAAATGGCCCTGGTATGGAAGTTCCGCATTGAGTTCGCGGTTCAGGTACATGGCGCCCAGGTGAGGGCCATAAACCTTGTACAGAGAAAAGAGGTAAATGTCTGCTCCCAGCGACTGAACATCCGGTATGCCATGCGGGCAGAATGAAACGCCATCGACAATAGCCCAGGCGCCGGCGTCGTGAATCAGGTCGGTAATTTCCCGAACCGGGTTAATACTCCCCACCACGTTGGAACAGTGAGTGAAAGCGACCGCCCGGGTTCTTGGACTCAGCAGGGCCTCCAGATCCATGGGATGGAGTTCTGCGGTTTCGGGATCGACATGCCACTCACGAACAACGATGCCATCATCCTCGAGCCGGCTCCACACCCCGATATTTGCCTCATGATCCTGGTTGGTCACGATCACTTCTTCGCCGGGTTTCAGCTCCTGCCTCAGGGCCTGGGCAATGACATAGGTGTTCTGTGAAGTGGAGGGGCCAAAGTGCAACTCGTCTGTACCGATATTCAGCCAGGCTGCCAGCCGCTGTTTTGCGGCATCCATCTGTTCACCGCCACGGCGCGAAGGCTCGAAAGCATAGTAGGGCTGTAGCTTGGTTTCCCGGTAAAACCGGTCGAGCCATTCTATGGTTTGCCGGCATGCATACGAGCCTCCCGCGTTTTCAAAATGAGCAAAACCTTCGAGCGACGGCTCATTGAACGCCGGAAATTGTGAACGTATAAAACTGAGATCAATTGTGGTCACGTCTTTCGTCCCTGTAAAAAGCTGCAAAACATCATATCAGGCTGTGCGCCTTCAAGGCAGACCACTGTTGGCACCGACCCTAGCGGTTGATACCCGCCAGCGTGATGTACTTGATCTCGATGTATTCGTCCAGGCCATATTTCGAGCCTTCCCGGCCGATGCCCGACTCCTTGACGCCGCCGAAGGGCGCTACCTCGGTCGAGAGAATACCGTCATTAACGCACACCATGCCGTATTCCAGACCTTCTGCCACCCGGAACACGCGCCCCAGGTCGCGGGCATAAAAATAGGCCGCCAGGCCGAATTCCGTGGCATTGGACAGTTCGATCACTTCATCTTCGGTTGTGAACTTGAAGACCGGGGCAACGGGTCCGAAAATTTCCTCGGTGGCAAAAGCCATGTCAGCGGTGACACCGCTGACCACCGTTGGGCGGTAGAACAGCCCACCGAGCTGGTGGCGTTCGCCACCCTCAATGACACGGGCGCCTTTTTCAGTGGCATCGTTGAGCAGTTCTTCCACCTTGTCGATGGCATCCGCTGAAATCATGGGACCGATATTGATGCCTGCTTCTTCACCCCGGCCCACTTTCAGCTGTTGAACCGCCTCTGTAAACTTCTGGACAAATTCTTCATAGACGCCTTCCTGCACATACACACGGTTGGCACAGACGCAGGTTTGGCCGGCGTTCCGGTACTTGGAAATAATGGCGCCCTGCACTGCCGCATCGACATCGGCATCATCAAAAACAATGAACGGCGCATTGCCACCCAACTCCATGGAAACCTTCTTGACGGTTGATGCGCACTGCTGGATCAGGATCTTTCCAACTTCGGTAGAACCGGTAAAAGAAAACTTCCGCACCAGCGGACTCTCGGTCAGCTCCTTGCCGACGCTGCGGGAGTCTGTTGTGGTTATGATGTTGAACACGCCAGCTGGCACACCTGCTTCTTCAGCCAGCACGGCCAGGGCCAGGGCCGACAATGGTGTTTCCGAAGCGGGCTTGATTACGATCGGGCAGCCCGCCGCCATCGCAGGCCCCGCTTTACGGGTAATCATCGCGTTCGGGAAATTCCACGGCGTCACGGCGGCAACGACACCGATGCCCTGCTTGATCGTCATGATGCGGCGGTCGGGCAGGTGGGTTGGAATCACATCACCGTAAATTCTTTTTCCTTCTTCAGCGAACCATTCGATAAAGGATGCTCCATAGAGCACCTCTCCGGCTGATTCAGCCAGTGGTTTGCCCTGCTCTGCCGTCATGATTGCGGCCAGGTCATCTTTGTTTGCCAGCATCAGGTCAAACCAACGGCGCAAAATGACCGCTCTTTCCTTGGCGGTTTTGGCACGCCAGGCCGGCCAGGCCTCGCTGGCGCATTCGATGGCTTGCCGCGTAGTGGCAACATCCAGCTCAGGGACCGTGGCGACCAGTGAGCCATCCGCCGGGTTGGTTACGTTAAATGTCCGGCCATCCGATGCTGAAATCCATTCACCGTTTACATAAGCCTGTTCGCGCAGGAGAGCAGGGTAGTTCAAGTCCAGCGTTGTTTTGATTGTGTCCAGCATGATTCGATTCCTGTCGCAGGCGCGACTGATAAGAAGGTTGGTCAATCCTGTTAGATTGGCCGTTTTAGACTGAATATTCAATCCTTTTTGCATGACTGAAACAGGTGAAGAAAGGTACTATGACGCCATGGATACCCAATGCAAACTCGATTTCGATTTTCTAAGGAGCCAGACTATCGGCGCCGACGCGCCGGTTACCACGCCTTTCGGCGAACGGTTAATGGTTTATGCCGATTACACAGCGTCCGGGCGCTGCCTGGACCTGGTCGAGAAATACCTGCAAAACCTGCAACGAAATTACGCGAATACCCACACCGAAGACGACATCAGTGGCCGCTCCATGACCCATCTGCTGGAGCAGGCAGAACAGGCCATTAAGCAGTCCGTGAACGCCGGGCCGGATGGACGCATCATCTCCGTGGGGACCGGTGCGACAGGCGCTATCGACAAATTGCAGCAGATCATTGGTGTTGCGCTGCCACCCGCAACACGCCGGAACCTGACCGGAATGATGAGAGATCTGCTGGGAGAGGAAGCAGAAACCCGCTTTGCTGAATACCTGAAGCAACATCAGCCGGTCGTATTTGTGGGCCCCTATGAGCATCACTCGAACGAAATCTCCTGGCGCGAAAACCTGGCAACCGTTGTCGAGGTCAACCTGGACGACGAAGGTGCGACCGACCTGGACCACCTGGAAACCTTGCTGCAGGATCCCGCTTACCTGGGCCGAAAGCGGATTGGATCTTTTTCCGCGGCTTCCAATGTCACCGGCATGCGCACGCCCGTCCACGAAATTGCTGCGATGTTACATCGTTACGATGCCATCGCCTGTTTTGACTATGCAGCCAGCGCTCCTTATGTCGAAATCGATATGTGCCCCGAACCCGGCAAATTTGAAGGCGATGCATCACTGGACGCGGTATTCATTTCCCCACACAAATTCCTGGGCGGCCCGGGAGCGACCGGCGTACTGGTCTTCAACAAGCGTATTTACCAGAAGGACCTGCCGCCCAGCGTCAGCGCTGGCGGCACCGTAGATTACGTTGGCCCAACCAGCCAGGACTTCATCGAAGATATCGAGGAACGCGAAAAAGCCGGCACGCCCGGCGTGCTCCAGATCCTGAAGGCTGGCCTTGCTTTCCAGATCAAGGATCACATTGGTGTGGAAGCCATTGAGGCGCGTGAATACGAGTTGCTCAAGCGTACCTTCGACCGCTGGAAAGATCTTCCCGCGATCGAAATCATGGGAAATCTGGATCCGGAACGACGCATCAGCATCGTATCGTTCAACCTGCGGGACCACCGGGGCAAGTATCTGCACCCGAAATTCGTAACGACATTATTGAATGACCTGTTCGGCGTTCAGTCCAGGGCTGGCTGCTCCTGTGCCGGGCCCTATGGCCACAGGTTACTGGATATCGGTTATGAAAAATCCGAGCAATACCGTAAATGGATCGTGAAAGGATTTTCCGGCATCAAACCGGGCTGGTGCCGCATCAGTCTGCACTACGCGATGGACGACATCGAGGTGAATTACATACTCGATTCCATCGAATTCGTGGCCCGGGAAGGATACCGCTTCATGCCGCTGTACGACTTCGACATGCACACCGGCGCCTGGCTGCACAAAGCGGACTGCGTGTGCCTGGAGGGCTTCTCCCTGGATGCGGCGCTGGAGTGCAGTGGCTACCAGTGCCGGGCGCTCAGCGAAGGTGAGCGCAAAACCCTGTACGGGGCTTTTCTCAGTGAAGCGCAGCAGATGGCTGAAGGCCTGGCTGCGGAACAGGCGCCCGAAGAGCACCAGCTCGACCAGGAACTGGAAGATCTGAAATTCTTTTCCGTGCCGAAAGTCAGCGTCAGCGCTTAAGCACGGGCAGCCGGACCTGTATTGACCCGGCTCATATCGCCATCGACCAGGTCCAGCACCCTGGGATCCATGACCTTGCGCCAGAAATAAGGGACATAGGCCAGCAGGAACATACCGAAATAACCGCTGGGAAGCTGGGGAACGTCTTCAAAATGCCGCAGTGACTGGTAACGGCGGGCGGCAAACGCATGATGATCGGAATGACGCTCCAGGTGAAAAGTCACCAGGTTGGAAGCCGTGTGGTTGGCGTTCCAGGAATGATGTGGCTGGCAGCGCTCGTACCGCCCGCCCTTGCCTTTCTGTCGCAACAGTCCGTAATGTTCAATGTAGTTGGCGCTGGTCAGTTGCCACCAGGCAAAAGCGACCTGGATCAGCAAAAATGGAAGAATGACGCTGCCAAAAATGAACAGCAATGCGCCATAAAGCACAACGGAAAGCGCATACGACTGGAGAATTTCGTTATGCCGGCTCCACTTTTTCAGACCTTTGCGTTGCAGGCGTTCCGCCTCCAGGCGCCAACCACGGCGGATTCCCCCTGGAATTTCCCGCAAGGCAAAACGGTAAATGCTTTCACCAAAGCGGGCGCTGGCACTGTCTTCGGGGGTTGCGACTTCAGCGTGGTGACCCACATTATGCTCCATTGAAAAATGGCCATAGCAGGGTACGGCCAGAACAATCCGTGCCGCGATCCGGTCAGCCCGTTCCTTCTTGTGCCCCAGTTCGTGCCCGGTATTGATGCCGTATCCACTGATTGCGCCCACGATCAAGCCTGCTGCGAGGAGGCCTGACCCACTCAGATCCTGAGTCGCAACAAACCAGGCACCGGTTACCAGGATGATGAAATGAAGTGGAACGGTGAGGTGATTCAGAATGCGGTAGTAGGGGTCAGCCTCGAGCTGTGGCACGACCTGTTCAGGGGGATTGCTGCTGTCATTGGGAAACAGGTAATCGAGCAGTGGGATACCCGTGTAGACAAAAATCAGCGGTACCCATAAGGTCCATTCCATACCGGTCCAGGACATCAGCCCCATGCCGACCAGTGGAATCAAAGGGAACAGGACCGAAAGCAGCCACAGGTGGCGCTTATTGTCCACATAACTGACTTCACCAAACAATGGATCGTTGGCGGTATAGGTCTTCATGCCCCTATGATACACCCGGGGGTAAAGCCGGAACCGGGGCCGGAACCGGTGGGATTTAAACTGGCTAAGCGCAGCCCTCGAATCCTTCTGAATCCATTTTGGCTTCGTAGGGGCCGGCCACTTCACTGCCTGGTGTCAACGTAGCTTTAACGCTGTCCCAGTCTTCGGGCTGAAGCTGAACCAGCCACGAGGCATAGGGGTCAGCGTTTGCCGCACTGGGATTACCCAGCAGGGATTCGTTTACACCGACAACTTCTCCGCCGGCTGCAGACTTGGCAGGACCAACCCATTTTCCGGATTCAACGGTGGCGCACGATCTTCCGGCACGCACTTTCCGGCCAACTTTCTTGGGTGTAAATGCAACCAGTTGTCCGGCCATTGCCGTCGCAATCGCTGTCATTCCCATCCTGACCGTACCGTCGCCGACCTCCGTAAACCAGGTGTGGTTTTCCACGTCATACAACAATTCATCCGGAAGATTGCATCCTCGTACTGTTGGCATAGTCAGGTTCTCCTTGAGTAATTAGCCTTACTTTCTAATGGGCATTGTCCTTCACGTCAACCGTTTCCCGCAAAGGTTTTGACGCACAGCAAAAAACACCCAGTTGTTCTGTTTCCATCTTGCCGCTGACGAACAGGTACAGGTGGTTAGCCACCCAGCCCATCATCCGGGCATGCTGCTCTGATGGGCCCTCTTCTGATGGCAGGGTGAGCAAATTATAGTGATAAACCAATTCCCGACAGGTTTCCCTGCAGGCATTGAAGCTCGGATCCTTGTCCGATCCCTGGCGATGAAGCGCAAGCAGACGAAACCCTTCGCGCAGATCTTCAGTTGGCTCCCTGCCTTTGGCGATGACCCATTGTTCCAGGGTTTTTTCACCCAGCAACAACAGTTCGGGAGCATCCGCCGGGACAGGCGGCTTGGCGATCAGCGCATCGAGCCGATGACCGATGTCGCTCAGCTCCATCAGGCCAGGCCTTTTTTCTTCACGAAGTCGAACGAATCCGATACGTTTTCGTGAAGTCCGACCTTCTTGGGTTTCAGGCCCAGTGCCATGCCCAGCAACTGGGTGAAATAGATGATCTTGACGTTGGTCTTGATACCCAGTGTTTTCTCGGCGCGGATCTGGTGCATCTCCAACCCGCTGTGGCAGGTCGGGCACTCGGTGGCAATCACTTCGGCCCCGGCTGCTTCTGCAGTCTGCAGAATATTGGTGACGAGTTTTGTGGATGTATCACTATCAGACAGAGTATGCGCTCCACCGCAACAAGCCGTTTTAAGTGGGAAATCAACGTTTTCTGCGCCCGCCGCATCGAGCAGATCATCCATAAAGTGGGGTTTTGAGGTGGATTCACTACCAGGCCCCGCATCTTTCTCAGGAAAGATGTGCCGCGGCCGCGTGTACATGCATCCGTAATAGTTGGCGATCTTGATGCCCTCAAGGGAGTTCTTCACCCGCTCTTTCAAGCCTTCCTCGCCAATGGTCTCTTTCACCCAGTCCAGCGCATGAATGGTTTCAACCTGGCCGGCCTGGTACGTTTCGTGCCCCGCCTTTTTTGACAGGCGGTCGACGACCTGGCGTGATGCTTCATCGTTCTCCAGGTCGTATTCGGCCTTTTTCAGGTTGTGATAACACCCGTTACAGGGCGCCATCACCACGTCCATTTTCATCTTGTTGGCGGCCGTCGACATGACCCGGGAAGAGAGGTAAGTCTGGAGTTTGGGATCGATGTTTTTCACTTCCATCGCACCACAGCAATTCCAGTTGTCTACTTCCTTCAGTTTCAGGCCCAGTTCTTCACCCAGCGCCTTGGTCGAACGGTTATAGGCATGACCACTACCCTCCAGCGCACAGCCGGGATAGTAGGCGACCTCCTGGTACTTCTCTTTCTTATCAGACTTTTTCATAATTCGTTCTCGGCAGCCTTGACCAGGTCGTCAAGACCCAGCACTTTGCGATGATGTGCTTCCTGTTCAGAGACATATTCCTTGATGGCGTCTCGGGCACCTGACCAGCCAGCGGTTTTGGGCGTGATGAAATTCGCCAGGCCCATGCGCGTCAGCATTCCGATGGGCAGGTTGCGCAGCAGGCGCTTGACCATCTCTTCCAGCCACGGTTGCCGCAGGGCCTGACCCGTTTGCTTGAAGTAACGCCTGATGGTCCTGCCATCCTCGATTTTGCCGGTTTCGATGACCTGTTCACTGAAGAT